>Ga0209292_1004756_pt1 | contig 14171 bp, 10 predicted proteins | sample GOMGulsemesocosm_2_FD_184634 | JGI IMG/M metagenome (GOLD analysis project Ga0209292, IMG submission 184634) | Methane-oxidizing microbial communities from mesocosms in the Gulf of Mexico - GOM9C Gulf of Mexico (SPAdes) (version 2) | ecosystem: Environmental > Aquatic > Marine > Cold seeps... | reverse complement strand
GTGAAGATGATGTGGTAAAAAAAATAGCGACACAAACAGATCTCGATTACAGCCTCTATGATGCCTACATTAATGATAGTGATTTTATTGGTACTCATTATCGTTCCGGGAAAGTTGTCGCGCTATCCGATTTTATGGCCGGAGAAGGAAGAGATGTCACCTCACCTACATTGGATCTCGATGATTTTATTGGTTTGAGTTTTACAACAGGACCTGATGGAAAGCTCTACCAATTACCCGATCAGCAATTTGCAAATCTATACTGGTACCGAGCAGATTGGTTTGCTAGGGCTGATTTTAAATTGAAATTTAATAAAATTTATGGTTATGAGCTAGGCGTACCCCAAAACTGGAGTGCTTACGAAGATATTGCTGAATTCTTTACTGTTCATGTTAAAACTATTGATGGTAAAAAAGTATATGGTCATATGGATTATGGCAAAAAGGACCCTTCTTTAGGGTGGCGATTTTCTGATGCTTGGTTATCTATGGCGGGTGAAGGAGACAAAGGTCTTCCAAACGGGACACCTGTCGATGAGTGGGGAATTCGTGTTGAAAACTGTCATCCTGTGGGCGCTAGTGTTAGCCGAGGAGGAGCATTAAATAGCCCCGCTGCTGTGTATGCTATTACGAAGTTTACCCAGTGGTTGAATAAATTTGCGCCGCCAGAGGCTAAATCGATGAACTTCACAGAAGCTGGAGCATTAGCTGGGCAGGGGAGTATAGCTCAACAAATATTTTGGTATAGCGCATTTACTGCCGCACTAACAGATCCAAACCTTCCGGTAACAAACGATGATGGAACGCCCAAATGGCGAATGGCTCCTTCACCTAGAGGACCTTACTGGGAAAAAGGCATGAAATTAGGATATCAAGATACAGGTGCCTGGACTTTTATGACATCAACACCTTTAGAAAATAGAAAAGCGGCTTGGTTGTATGCGCAGTTCGTGACCTCTAAAACTGTTTCTTTGCAAAAAACTTTGGTCGGTCTGACGCCAATAAGACATTCAGACATAATATCCGACAAAATGACAAAAGTGGCGAATAAATATGGTGGTTTAATTGAATTCTACCGTAGTAAAGCCAGAGTTTCATGGACACCAACAGGAACGAATGTACCTGATTACCCTGGGTTATCCGATTTATGGTGGAAAAATGTTGCACTTGCTATTAATGGTCAGTTAACCCCTCAAGAAGCGATGAATAAAATGGCAAATACAATGGATGAACGCTTAATTAAGCTTGAACAAAAAGGCCAAGAACGTTGTGCGCCTAAAATGAACCCTATAAAAGAAGTATCTTATTGGTTAAATCGTCCTGGAGCACCAAAGCCAAAACTTGATAACGAAAAACCTAAGGGGGTTACCCTTACATACAAAGCCTCATTAGAAGCTTGGAACTAGGGGGAATTCTAATTAAAAAATGTATCAGATATTTATCATTATTGATTATATGTAGTCTAGGCTCGCCACTTTATGCTACAAAATTTTCATTATTAACTGAAGAGTTACCTCCATATAGTATTAAAAATGGTAGTGGTGGAACGGGGGCAAGCATAGATATAGTTTCTCAACTATTTACTCGTGTGGGTTTTGATTACGAAATAAAAGTGATTCCATGGAAACGAGCCATAATAACTTCGTTAAGAAATGATAATACCTGTGTTTTTCCAATGCAGCGTAACCAAGAACGAGAAGCATCTTATCAATGGATAAGCCCAATTCTTATTACGTACACAGGGTTATATACCCTGGAAGACTCACCTCACAAACTGATCACCCTTGATGACGCTAAAGGTTTGAAAATTGGTACTTATAACGGCAGTGCTGTGGCTGAATATTTATCGAGCTGGGGGTATGATGTTAAAATGACACCTAAAGATGCCCCCAACATTAAAAAGCTAAGAAGCAAAAGAATAGATGTTTGGGCTGCAGATACGCTATCTGCAAAATACTTAGCAAAGAAGCATGAAATGACTAATATAAAAGAACAGCTAGTTTACTTTTCAACTTTACGAGCTCTGGCCTGTAATACAAATATTTCCAAGATGAAAATCAGTAAGTTACAACAAGAACTGAAACTTATGTATACCGACGGTACTATCGAAGAGATTCTTTCAATATATCAATAGTGTATAAATAAAACGGCTAAACATCCTGACAAAATGATCAAACTTATCTGTGTAGCACGCTTATTTTATCAATAATTTATTGAAATTATTTATTCATTTTAGTTAAGGCGACTTTCGATGTATTAAGTCGATAGTTGCTAATACCTAGTTATACTTATCTCTATTTGGATACCATTTAGCCAGTGTATATGACAGATGATTACTCAAATTCATACCGATAATTAATGCTTACACTGCCATTGGTTTAAAGGGTAAATCTCTATAACGCTTACCTGACGCTGCAAAAACTGCATTGCTTAATGCTGGTGCAAAAGGGGCAACTCCTGGTTCACCTAAACCGGTCGGACTTTTGCTTGAGTCGGTAATATGCACGCGAACATTTGGCATATCACTAATGCGCATCACCGGGTAATTGTGAAAGTTCGAGTTCACTACAGCGCCATCTCTAAAGGTGATTTCTGTATTCAATGCTAACGACATTCCCATAACAACAGCTCCTTCCATTTGAGCTGTTGCACCATCAATATTGAGTATCTGACCACAATCAATCGCACAGTCTACATTTAATACTTTGATATCGTCATTTTTCACCTCAACATGTACCGCCATAGCAACAAAGCTTTTAAAGCTATAGTGTACTGCCAAGCCTATTCCTTGACCTTCAGGTAAGTTTTCTCTGTTATGCCAGTTTGCTTTTTCTGCGACCAACGCCAAAACCGACTTTGCTCTTTTAACGTCTTTTTTCTGCTTTTTTTTCTGGTTATTATCAAAAAGTTGATTTACAAATGACAAAGGATCTTTACCCGCTTTATAAGCAAGTTCATCGGCAAATGTACTAAATGCAAAACCATAAAAAATTGAATTAACAGCCCTATACCAGCCAATTCGCGTATGGGCTTTAGCGTCGCCTGACTCTGCTCTAAGGTTTTTTACGCCAAATAAATGATTAACTACCGCATTTAGGGTGCCTTTGGGGGCTCTAACGAGAGAAGGGTCAAATAAGGTGGGGATAGAAGGGAAAGCAGCTCTGTGCAACCAACCGGTAACATTTCCTTGCTCATCCATTGAAGCCTCAATGTGCTGAGCATTAATTGAATGGTAATAACCGGTACGCATGTCTTCTTCTCGTGACCAAATAAGCTGAATAGGAACGCCCGATTTTTCAGAGATAACGGCTGCTTCGTGAACATAGTCACACATAAACTTACGTCCAAAAGCGCCGCCAGCCATTGCCACATGCACCACTATATCCTTAGGCTCTCGTTTTAAGTATTGTCCTAATACTTTTTGAATGTCTACAGGGCTTTGCGTTGAAGCCCAAACTTCACAGCTATCCTTTTGGACCCATACTACACTAGCGTTAGGCTCCATCGGTGAATGGGAAAGGTGTCCGCCAGTATAGGTAGCTTTGAGTTTGTGTTTGGCTTTCTTAAACGCTCGATTTACATTGCCGCGTTCTTTTGCCAAAGTTGCTGGCTTTTCCACATTTGCAACTAACTGTTGTTTATACTCTTTAGTGTTGTAAACAGAATTTTCACCTAAATTCCATTCAACTTTTAATTTTTTTACTGCTTGCTGCGCTGTCCAGGTATTATCGGCAACCACAGCCACACCACCTATAGAGCCAAATGGCACATCAAAACGTGGGATTTCTACAATATTTGTTACGCCTTTTACTTTTAGAGCCTCTGTTTTGTCTACACTTTTAAGACTGCCGCCTAAAACAGGGCAATGAATTATAGCGGCATATTTCAGGCCTGGTAATTTAGTATCAACTCCATAAATGCGCTTTCCTATCACTACCTCATCTTGATCGTGTCGGGCCAGTTTTTTTCCTATGTATTTAAATTCACTTTGCTTTTTAAGGGGTACTTTGTCAGGAATAGGCATGTTATTGGCAATGCTAGCTAATTCACCAAATCCCAACTTTTGCTGATTGAGTTTATTAATAACAAAGTGAGATTGGGCATAACAATTATCAGTTGAGGTTTTCCAAACTTTAGCTGCTGCTGCAATCAGCATTGCTCTTGCTTTAGCGCCTGCTTCGCGCATTGGCTTATACATTACTCTAATACTCTTTGACCCACCTGTTGATTGGGGGCCAAACTTTTCGTCAGCATCACCTTGTTGAACACTAACTCGCTGCCAATCAGCATCCATTTCATCAGCTACAGCAGATGGTAAGGCGGTACTGATACCTTGTCCCATTTCACAACGACCACAATATATGGTGGTATCACCATTGTCATCGAGGTGAATGAAGGCATTAAGCTCTATACTGCTATTTTCTACAATCCCTTTTTCTGCTAATGCATTACCAGGCAATGAAATGCTAATGCATAGACCACCAGCGGTTACTCCTGCAATTTTTAAAAAATTTCGACGACTTACGTTTGAATTACTCATGTTAAGCTTCCTTACTTAGCGTATCTGCGGCTTCTGCAATCGCCTTTGTGATGCGTTGATAAGTCCCACAGCGACAAATATTGCCCTGCATTGAGGTTTCAATTTCTTTTTTTGTCGGTGCTGGATTTACCGCGAGTAAACTTGCTGCATTCATAATTTGTCCTGCCTGACAATATCCGCACTGTGGCACATTATTATTTAGCCAAGCCTTTTGTAAGGCATGGTCACCATTTTGAGATAAACCTTCAATTGTAGTAATTTTTTTATTAATTACTGAGCTAACGGTCGTAATACATGAACGTATTGCCTGTCCATTGACATGCACAGTACAAGCTCCGCATAAACCCATGCCACAGCCGAATTTTGTTCCGGTGAACTCTAATTCATCACGAAGAAACCACAGTAGTGGCATATCACCATCTACATTGATTTCGTGTTTTGTTCCGTTGATAATCATTGATTGTTTCATGAATTTATAACCTGTTTTATTGTCATCTTAGATTCAAAGTTTTTATAAATAGTTCGTCTATCTAAATAGCAATTTTTTTGATAAATCTCCCCAAGAACGGCTTGATAACCTTTTATTGATACTTGGTTGGCATCGTATAAAGTACAATGCTTGTTATATTGTTTTAAAGCAATTTCAAAACACTGGCTAATATGTTCAGCACCAATAATGGTTATTTGATCAAATTCGGTACTGTCCCATAAATAGCTTTCCATTGCATTTCTCACATCTTCACCAATTAATAAACCGGAAAGGTATGAACTCGCATCTTGGGGAGCTAAGTCAGCCAAAAGCTGTTTGGTTCGGACACTAAATAAACTGTGATAAAAATCATTTGTTGTCCTATTTGCTATTATTCTATGAACACCAGCTAGAAATTCTTTTTGATTAAAATTGTTTTTGTCGGACTTCCGTATTAGGACACTGCTGTTAGACAAAAGGTCGAACAACTCACCTGTCATCGCTGAGCGAAATAGCTCTATTTTCCCATTTTCAACTATCGCCCATTTTGTATGAGTACCTGGTAAACAAACTAAGTGCCGCTGTTTTTGTAAGCTATCATTGGTCTGCAACCACCCTAGAATTTGCAACTCTTCTCCACGCATTACTTCCGGATAATCTTTTTCTATGGTGCAATTTACACCTGGAATGATATAAACCTTAAAATCATGAAATGGAAAACTTAAGCATGCGGCAGCTAAGTTTTCAGGTGATACAGGGCATGACAAGTATTCTGTTTCCTTCCAACCAATATTAGATCCGATTTGACCAGACATAAGTACATCTAGTGGACCATATTGTTCTGTCCAAGGTGAAATGACGGCCAATAATTCCTCGTCGAATTGTTGGGCCACTTTATTAATACCAAGCCCTGTATTTGATTCAAGAACAGTAAGTTGTCCGTTATTTTTCATTTCACATAGATTGGCATGTAATTTACTACCGCCCCAATCAACAGTGATCACTTTTTTGATTTTCAATTTACTTCCTTATCAGTGAATTCACCATGTCGACAGATACATTTATTGAAATATATTGTTAAATTTTTCAACTTTTGCTTTTGTTTGCTCAAATGAATCATTTTCTGAAAATAAGCTGTTGCCTATTCCAACTCCGTTAGCACCAGCATTTAGCCAAGATTGAATGTTGGTTGAATCAACGCCACCAACAGCAACAAAGTTAACGTCTTCAGGCAAAATACTTAACATAGCTTTCAGATGATTCTCCCCATAACTGGCTGCAGGAAATAACTTTAACCACCTTGCGCCTACGTTATAAGCTAAAAATGCCTCTGAGACTGTTGCCACTCCGGGCATTGATATCAAGTCGCTACGTAGCGTTTTATTAACGATTTCAACGTCTAAATTGGGTGAAATAATTAGTGGTACAGACATATTTTTTAATTGTTCAAGCTGAGATTTATGGATTACCGTTCCTGCCCCCACTAAGACATCTTCAGGCATTGTTGATTGTAATATTTCAATACTCTCAAATGCATTGCCTCGATTTAAAGGGACTTCCATTACACGAATACCTGATTCATATAACAGATTTCCCACTCGCTCAGCTTGTGATGGTTGCAATCCTCTCAATATGGCAATGATAGGGTTCGTTTGTAAATACTTCAAAAGCATTCCTTAGTTTTGTATTTTTTCATATGGATCATTTAGTTATGTGACGTGGCATTAGTTATATAACCAAGAAGGTTCAAGAACAGTTTATCCGCTACAGGATCATCACCTAAGTGAGGCACTATTCGCATCGTAGATAATAATAATGTGCCTTTACCGTGTTTAACCTCTGATAAGTCTGAGCCCGACCAAACATCGCCTGTGCCTTTATAGTGGCGTTTCATTAATGTCATATCAGGAAAATTATCATTAGCAACAACAGTAACAATAGGTTTACTCTCTAATTCAAGCATACTGATTTTTGCGCGGACATTTTCATAAATACCTTGCATTGCTTGCTTTGCAGGAAGTTCATTGAAAATGGGATGTTCAGCTACAACATGACTCATGCCTCCCCATAAACCTTGTGAGGCTTTCATTTTTATGTTTAAAGGCATATTGATCGTGTAACCTTTACCCAATACACCGTCTTTCCACTTCTGACCTACGTACGGAAATTGAAGATAGGTTACCTTGCCACCGCGTTTGGCAAATTTTGACAACTGCTTATTAAGCATTATCTGCTGATCTTCTTTCTTAATTTTCATCGCGACAAGTACCGGCGTATTTATCGATGTATTAGTATTGAATGTTGAAAATGTCACCCCCTGTTTTTTCAAGAACTTTTTAACATCGCCTGTTTGATCAACAACAGCAAATTTTCCAATTTTGCCTTTATACTGATTTAAGGTATTAAATACATCAAAGTTAAAGTGGTTGGCTGCTAATTGCTTACCTTGGCTATTAACTACTTCAGCGTTAACGGTATAAGTACCGGTTAAATGTTTAGTCGATATTCTTTGTTCTAACAAGTCTGAAATAGCATGGTCAAAATCAATATTTGATGACGTCTGCCAAATTACGTTTCCTTGTGAATCTGTTACTGAAGCGTTGAAAGTTCCAGCAACATTTTCTAAATCATTTATCCCTTTTACCGTTATCCTTACTTTTTCTCCTTGATAAGCAGAGCGAGGGAAGGTTCTAATTGTTAAAATACGCGGTTGGTTGGCCATTTGAGTACTGTTATAAACAGCTTCTTTGGGATTACGCCATATATCAAGTAACCCAGCCCCCATCACCCAATCACCACCTGTTAATGCATGTACACAATAGCCGGTTATTTTGGGGTTTGCCCTTGTTGCTTCAATCATGCGCGCGTTAGCTTTACCATGAATCACTTGTTGTTCATGGTAGAAATCAAGCGGTGTTGAATAGATATCACTTAATTGGGAGGTGAGTAATTCATTGAGTTGACTGCCTAATTGTTTGTGATAAAGGGTAGGGGGGGCAATAGGATTGCCTTCTTTGGCAAAGCGAGCGTTAACCTTGTCAAAATCAACATAACTGCCGTAGCCTAATTCAGAAACAAAAGAGGTTGCTCCTTCGCGTAAATTATGGCCAATAGGTTTGCCTTTAATGTTTAATTCTTTTCGTTCTTTTGCGGTATAAGAAACGCCTAAGAACTTATCGTAAAAACTGTTAGTTACATTGGGACCAGGGTACGTATGAACATCATTAAAAGGAATAAAGTCACGCTCATTGGGTAAATAAACTTTAGCGCCAAATGCCCAGCCACCTGATTCATCTAAAATTAACCGAGAAGGGTCGATATCTCTAGCCATCATTGAGGTTTCAGCCATCATTTGCTTTAAAATTGGTCGGCGAACTTCGTTATATAACTCCCACATAACAACACTGGCGCGATTACGATCTCGAAGTATAGTTTGTTTTAATTCAGCAATAACTCGGTTGGGTAAATCTGGCGTGTTAACAGGTAAGTCCATGCACTCAAGGGCAGGGGAACCCACTACTAGTACACCCATTTCATCAGCTAAATCTAGCCATTTAGGAGGAGGAGGGCGACGCCAAGGTCGAATCATGTTAAAGCCGGCTTCTTTAGCAAGTTTTATTTCTTTTCGCGCCATGTCTAAATCAACAGGTGTGGCAATTCCTACAGGGTAAACACCTTCAAGAAATACGGCTTTAACGTATATCTCTTTGCCATTTAAACTAAAACGTTTATCTTTTATTGAAAACTCGCGAAGACCAAATTTATCACTAACCGTATCACTCACTATTCCTTTACTTTCAATACTCACGCTGATTTTATAAAGACTAGGGCTGTCAGGAGACCAAGTTTTAGCATTGGGAATGATAATATTTTCAATGAATTGGTTTTGTCCTGCTTGAAATTCATGACTTATTTTCTTGCTAACAACGACTTTATTTGTTGATACGTCAGTTATCTTGAAACTAACATTGTCTTGACTAGAAAATTCACCAAAATTGGTGCTAGATACAGTTACTTTAGCTTGGCTAGTTTTGTAATTTGGTTCAATATATATATCTTTAATATAGTTTTTTTCAGTAGAAATTAAACGTACTGATTGCCATATACCACCGCTAATTCCACCACGCCATTGTGGTGTTTCCATTGCGCCAATACCATCAATCACTTTATCTGTATCTAATAAAATAGGGCCGAGTACTCGTAAGGTGATGACATTTTCTTTATCGAAATTCAGCATTGAATCAATACGGAAACTAAACGGAGTAAAACCACCTTCATGAACACCGACAACGTGATCATTTAGGTAGACTTCTGCGCGATAATTTACTGCATCAAATGACACATGGGTGATTTTATCTTGCCAACTCTTAGGTGCATTAAATGTACGTCGATAAACAGCAACACCTTCATAATCTTTTTCTTCTAACTCCCATACACTGGGGACTTGAATATTCTGAATATTAGTCTGTGCTAAAAAATTTTTATTTTTATACAGTTTATGTTTTCTAGAAACATTTTCTTTATCGAAGATAATTTGCCAATTACCATCAAGTGATAGGGTATTGGAATGTTTTTGTTGTGCGTAAATACTGGTATTAAAAACAAAAGTGAGTAATAAACACGAAAGTGTACTTACAAAAATTTTCACTGGTTTTATTCCTTCGAAGTGTATTAATTTAATCATTTACAAGTACCGAAACACGCTTTAACGTCATATATTCTTCTAAGCTATAGTGAGAGCAATCTTTACCTACACCACTTTGTTTTAGCCCACCATGCGGTAGAGATACATCATAATGTACTTCATTAATACACACGCTTCCGGCTTGAATTTGTTGTGCTGCTTGTAAACCACGTTGTAAGTTTGTGGTGTAAACATACGCAGCTAAGCCGTATTCGGTATCATTTGCCATTGCAATAACATCATCTTTATCGCTAAATTTGATCACAGGTAATACAGGGCCAAAAATTTCATCACAAGCTAGTGACATTTTTGGATTAACGTCAGCTAAAATGGTCGGTTCTAAATAATAGCCAGTAGGATGGTTTACAGGTACGTTACCGCCAATTATCAGGTTTGCACCATTAGTTAAAGCTTTATCTATTTCTGCAAGGACTCTATCGCGTGCTTGAGCGGTGAGCATAGGTCCCATTAAGCGTCCTTCTTCTCGACCTGTTCCAAGTACAATTCCTTGGGTATGTATTTTGGCTTGTTCAATAAATTGCTCGTACACTGATTCATGCACAAAACAGCGATTCGGTGAAACACATACTTGGCCTGAGTTAGCGAATTTTAAATCAATAATGCTTTGAGCTGCTTTAGTTACATCAGCATCGTCATAAACGATAACAGGGGAGTTACCACCAAGTTCAACAGAGAAATGTTTAATATTACTACAGGCTGTTTTCATTGTTTCAACACCGGATTTTGTTGAGCCTATCATGGTAAATAGACTCGTTTTATCAGAGGTTAATAATGGATCAGTAATATCATAACGGTCACCTGAAATTACATTTATTACACCCGGTGGAATGCCTGCGTCAATAGAAAGCTGTGCGCAGCGAAGAGTGGCTAAAGGCGTTAATTGCGATGGCTTTATGATGGCAGTACAGCCAGAAGCCAAAACAGGGCCTAATTTGTAGCCTAAATTTAAGAGCGGGAAATTCCAAGCAAGGTAACCAACAACAACCCCTAAAGGTTGACGCATCATATAATTGAGAAAACGACCATTTGGATCAGCAATAACGGGTTGATCAATGCGCTTTGCTTCTTCAATAAAAAAACGCAAGCAATTGGTTAGCATATCAAAGTCATACTCTGCGTTATCTGCTGGTTTTCCGGTTTCAGCAATTAATAAATCAACAATTTCATCTTTGTGCTGTTCAAGCAAACTGGCGTATTTAAGAATGAGTTCACAACGCATGGTAAGAGACATTTTTGACCAAACTTTAAATGCTTTATCAGCACTATCTAAAGCATAATCTATATGTATTGGCTCAATTTGCGGTACCCTTGCAATTACTTGCTCTGTTGCTGGGTTAATAACATCAATTGTTTCTTTTTCACTGATCAATTCACCGTTGATCAACATCTTAAAGTTCTGTATGTCAGTATTGAGTGTGCTCATCGTGTTTCCGTATTATTTATGTCAAATTGCTTCATTGCCTGTATGTCAATTTTCACCCCTAGACCTGGGGTTGTTGGGACTCTTGCAGACCCGTTTTGAACTTCTATTGCAATATCATATAATTCATCTCGTAGAGGGTTTTCAGTTCTATCGTATTCTAAAAAAAGTGACTTAGGTTCAGCTCGGCCAGGTTCATGATATGCACTGGCTAAAAAGTGTGTGGCAGCAGCAAAATTTAACATAGTGCCCCAAACATGTGGAATACAGTTAATGCCATTAGCTGAGGCAAGCGTTCTAATTTTCAAAGCTTCACTGGGGCCGCCACAATAGGCTAAGTCAGGCTGTAATAAGCTTACCCCACCTGACTCGATTAACTTCATAAAACCAAAGCGTGTTTGCTCGCATTCTCCGGTAGCAATTGTAAGGTCTAATTTTTCGTGGAGTTGTTTAAATAGATTTCCATGCTCTGGTGAAAGAGGCTCTTCAAACCAAACATAGTTTTGTTTATCTAATACTCGACCTATTTTTATAGCTTCTGGCAAATCATAGGCATGATTTGAATCCGCCATTAGTTGTGTTGAGGGCAGTGCTTCTCGCATTGCAATGATTAATTTCTCATCAAAGTTAGGGTTTTTTCCAACTTTTATTTTCATCGCAGCAAAACCTTCGTTGGCATATCCTTTAGCTTCTTTTACCAATAAGGGTAATAACTCATTTTCGGGAAGGTCTTGAAAATACATTCCTGTCGCGTAACAAGGAACAACATCTCGATAACGTCCACCCATTAATTCACTAACGCTGAGACCTAACACTTTTCCTTTAAGATCCCAAAGTGCCATGTCAATACCAGACATCGCGCCCATCATAATGCCGCCGCGGGCAAAATCTAATGAAGAGCGCCACATATGCTGCCAAATAACATTGGTTGCCAAAGCATCTGAACCAATAATGCGAGGGGCGTAAAAGTTACTCACTGCTGATTGGGTGACATCGGCAGGGCCATAACACTCACCCCAACCAGAAATACCTGTATCAGTGATGATTTCAATTACCAATACATTACGTTGAGCATAAGACCATTGAGAGAAACCAAAAGGTTTCTCTAAGTGACACCGCAAGTGGTGGGTTTTAATACATTCAATTTTCATCTGTGATCACATTTAGGCATTACGACTTATTTCTTTTGGAGAGTTTTCAATATGCATACTCGCGCTTGTTTCTTTTGGAATTGAGTTTGAATAACCCAACAAACAAATGGCGCCTATTAATATGATAATACCTGTCTTCATGGTTTTAAAAGGACCATCAGCTCCTTTCCATTCGCCAGTGTAAATACCTATAACGGTCGAAATAATCAGCGCTAAACCAAGTAACATAGGCCAACCGATCACAGGTCCAATACTACCCATTAATGCTGCACCTTGCCCATAGACACCTAAAGCGGCAAACCATAACAAGCCAGCGATAATAGCCCATTTATAGGCTTTGGATGAGTTGGCTACCGTAAAAGACCCCCAAGAATTATTTTTGAACAATAAGAAAATAGCGAAACCAGCATTCATTGCATAAGCGCCAATCAAAACAACTACCCAACGAGCAAGTGCGGTGTTTCGGGTAATAGTGCCAGCTTCTTCTGCTGCGGCACCAATTGCTTCTGTCGCTGAAAAGCCTACATTTAACAGTGATGATAAAATACCACAGGCTATTGCTATCATTAGACCCTTTTTGAAGGCCGCACCAGTTTGAATTCCGGCAATTTCTTTACCTGACTCTGCGAGTACTTTATCTCTGCCGATACCAGCTTTAGCAACGATAGCAACAGCTACCAGCATTAACGCCATTCCGACTAAAATAAAGGGTAAGGCTGGGTTCTCAGAAAAGTTTTCAAGTAATAACAATGGAATTAACGAGCCCATTAATGCGGCTAATCCCATAACTATGCCCATAGTCAATGCGACACCAATATAGGAAACACAAACGCCAAACATGATGCCGCCTATGCCCCATAAAAAGCCATATAAAGCGCCTTCTTTAATAGACTCAATAGGTGCTGAGGCAATAACAGAAAATAAATCAGGAACTACCAATAATGCCCAAATTAAAGGGAATATAATCATTGCGATAGTTGTGTGAACAAGCCACCAAGCTTCCCAAGCGAGTGGCTTAGTGTATTTCATGCCTAAACCAAAAGTACCTTGGAATACGCTAGCAAGTAGTACCAGTAATAGAGGGAATATCATGTCAATCATATGTTTTATCCTACTGTTCTTATTATTGTTATTAGCTTTTTTTAGCTTATGGTTCAGTTAGAAATCGACAATTTGTTCATCATCAGTGACTGATTGAATATAAGCGACTATCTTGTCGTGCTCAGGGTAAACACAGTAGGCTTTGAAGTCTGACTCGTTGACAAAAGTTGAAATTAAACCAATATCAAAAAATGATGCACCATAATTTCCAATGTTAATACCCACTTCAAAATGAGTAATTTCTTTGATGATATCAGGCAGTGAATCAAGCTTTTCTTTTACATTTTTAGCTAGTTGCTCTTTGTTCATTCCATTAACGTGTTCTTTTAAACGCCACATGACTAGATGTGTATACATAGTAATTCCTCTTTTATTGTTAAGCTTAATTTATATATAAAGAGATATTTTCTTACTTGGTTTTACATTCTTTCAATTCAGGGTTAACGTTCCCATTAATTTAATGTTACTCTATATAAATCTGTTTTGAGATGCAATAGTAAATATTTTTATGAGGTTTTTGATGAGTGGTTATTTGAAAGTTCTTTGTTATTTATTCTTAATATCCATTTGCGGAGTTGGTAACGCTAATGAAAAGCTATTTATTGGGAGTACAAATGCAAAAAACATTAATAACCCTCCCCTAAAGTGGCAAGCTAAATGGCTTTGGGGAAAGGACGATAACTCGATGCAGCTATTTAGACGAAGCTTCGAAATCAATGAAAAACCTCACAATGCTACGTTAATGATAAGTGCTTCAAGTCTATATCAACTATATGTTAACGGTA
>Ga0209292_1004752_pt1 | contig 14173 bp, 13 predicted proteins | sample GOMGulsemesocosm_2_FD_184634 | JGI IMG/M metagenome (GOLD analysis project Ga0209292, IMG submission 184634) | Methane-oxidizing microbial communities from mesocosms in the Gulf of Mexico - GOM9C Gulf of Mexico (SPAdes) (version 2) | ecosystem: Environmental > Aquatic > Marine > Cold seeps... | reverse complement strand
TGAATGAATTAATGAATAAATTTAATAAATTTAATAAATAATATGTTTTATTTTTGAGCTAGAACAATTAATAAAAAAAGCATAGGCGTAATCTGAGTTTATAAACAAAGGAGATGTAATGCCTGTTAATCAATTATTAGATTCATTAAAAAAACAAACCTGAACTCGTAATTTAAAGTTCAGGAAATAATACATTTACTTGCATCAAAGCGCTTTCGACGCTTTTATTAAATCAGTTCGACTTATTAATCTTTCCAGTTGATTCTCTAATAATTAATTGTGCTTCTAATGTTTCTTGATGCAATGGTGCTTCATCATCTTGCTCATTAAACTGTTCAATTAATTTGCTGATTGCCGTATAAGTCATTTTTTCAACCGGTTGTGCAATTGTTGTTAACCCTGGCCATATATGACGAGCAATAGGTGCATTATCAAAGCCTGCAATGGACATTTGTTCTGGTACTTTCAAAGAAAGCTGTGAAGCAACTTTTAAAACTGCAGCAGCCATATAATCATTCGAAGCAAACACTGCCGAAGGTTTAGTGTCTAAGCTCAATATCTTGCGGGCACTGTCTTCTCCTGAATGATAACTAAAATTACCTTCATCTACTAATTCAGATTTAAACTCAATATTGTTCTTTTTTAATGCGTTTAAATAACCTGAAAATCTTAATGTAGTAGAACTATGATCAGGATGACCTTTGATAAAGGCGATATCTTTATGACCTAAGGAAATTAAAAGTTCTGTAATTTCAAAAGCAGCTTGTTCATCATTACTACGCACTGAAATAGAGTCATCGTCTAATGTGCCTGGGGCAACCCTAGCATAAGGGATACTTTTACTTTTTAAAAATTCAAGTAAATCAGTTTGATCGGAGAAAGGCGGCGTTAAAACTAATCCGTCTAAACGGGTTCTACGAATTAAAGCATCTATATTATCAAGTAAAGCTTGGCCTCTTAATTCACATGGATGAATTAGTAAATTATAATTTTTTTCATGACACGCCGATAGCGCGCCAGTTTGAACACGAGTGATATAACTTTTACTAGGATTATCATAAATACAGCCAATGATAAAACTTCTGTTATGGGCAAGACCACGCGCAATTGGGTTAGGTCTGTAATCCAAATCTTTAAATGCTTGTTGTACCTTTTCTCGAGTTGCAGTACTCACATTAGGCTCTTCATTTAATACACGGGATACCGTCTTTTTAGATACACCTGCATATTTTGCAACACTGTTTATAGTTGCTTTACTCATTGGATTCTCTTTTTTAAAATTTAATCATGTTTATCGATTTACAATACAGGCCGCTGCGCCAATTAAAGGTATATTATCTTGTACAACTAAAGTAACCGGGATATCTTGCACAAAATTAGTCATTATGCCTTTTTTTACAAAGTTATCAGAAAATTGGCTATCTAATAACACCTGTTGCATTCTAGGCAGAATACCACCACCAATAAATACACCGCCTCTGGCACCAAAAGTTAAGGCGAGATCTCCAGCAACACAACCTAACCAAGAACAAAATTCTTCTAGCGTTTGAATGCAAATATCACAACTACCATCAAGCGCTTTTTGTGTAATTTGGGAAGGGTCTAAATCTTCAGAATCGATTTTATTAACCTGAGCCATCGCTTTATATAAACGTGTTAAGCCAACACCTGAAAATACGGTTTCAACTGAAACATGATCATGCTCAGCTTTCAATTGTGCCAATAATTCAAATTGTAACGGCGTAACCGCAGCTAAACTAATATGACCCGCTTCACAGCTCAATACAGCCTGTTGATCATTGTTGATAACAAGTGCTGCAGCACCAAAACCAGTTCCGGGTCCAATGACTGCAATATTTTCTTTTTCTGAACACTGGCCTGATTTAATTGAAACATTATCATTTTTATCTAAATATGGGGACGCATATGCAAAAGCGGCAAAATCATTGATCACACTTAACTTTTCAAAACCAAACGCTTGTTTCACATCACATACTGAAAAGTTCCAACCTAAATTAGTCAATCTAACTGACTCACCTTTTATTGGCCCTGCAACAGCTAAACATGCATATTTAGGCGCGAAAGAGGATACAAATTCAAGATATTGCGTTAAGACACTTTCTAGAGAAGAATAATCTGCACTCGGGTAAATTTGAGATTGCTCAATCTTAAATTTCATTGTGCTTTTGTCAAACTCAGTTACTAAAGCAAATCGTGCATTTGTTCCGCCAATATCAGCTACAATAATAGGTTCAAATGCATTGTCGTGATGCATATTATTCTCTCTTTAATATATTTATCTGAAAAACCTAATTTGGTTAATCACAGTTAAAAGCCTCATCCCTCGAGAGTTGATGGTTATTTATACATACTTTAAATTTTTGTTTATATATTTTAAAAGCAATGTAAACTACGCCAAAAAATCTCTAAACAATATCATACCCCCATTGTGACACCGGTGTCATGTCATTTTTAATATAAAAAAGACTAAACTTTAAAAATAAATTGATAATAATCTCAAAAAAGATTTATTCTAACGATAGAAAAGTATGTTTTAAACGCTCACGGGAAAAGTAATGAAAGGCAAAGCAACGTCATTTGATATCGCACACTATGCTGGAGTATCACAATCTACCGTTTCTCGCGCTCTACGTAATAGCCCGTTAGTTAATGAAGAAACACGTAAAAAAGTACACGAGGTCGCTAAAGAACTTAATTACAAAGTTGATAAAAACGCCAGTAATTTACGCACACAGCAAAGTAATACATTAGCTTTATTATTATTTGAAGACCCTACAAAAGACGATTCTCAAATAAACCCTTTCTTCCTTGCCATGTTGGGTTCAATTACAAGAGCTTGTGCAAATGTAGGCTATGATTTACTTATTTCTTTTCAGCAGTCAAGTAAGGATTGGCATGCCGATTACGAGGATAGCCATAGAGCCGATGGTATAATATTACTGGGTTATGGTGACTTTATTGACTATCAAGAAAAGCTCGACAAACTTATGGTGCAAGGTACTAATTTTGTATGTTGGGGTGCTAAAGTAGAGCAAAGTCCTAATCTATCCATTAGTTGTGATAACTATCACGGCGGTCAATTAGCAGCTAAACATTTGATTGAAATAAAACGAACACACTGTGCCTTTATAGGCGATGCTTCAGAGCATAGCCCTGAATTTTTTTCTCGCTTTAATGGCTTTAATGATGAATTTAAGAAACATCAACTAGAAATCGACTCTCGTAAAATTGCCAATGCAATCTCTACCGATGAATCAGGGTTTCATGCCACTAAATCTTTAATCAGTAATAATATAAAATTTAATGCTTTATTTGCTGCCAGCGATTTAATTGCCATAGGTGCTATTAAAGCGTTAACTGAAGCTGGGATCAAAGTACCAGAAGATGTTGCCGTGATAGGGTTTGATGATATTCCTATTGCCAGTTTTACAAACCCTCCTTTAACAACGGTACAGCAAAATACATCTAAAGCCGGAGAAATGTTAGTTACAAACTTACTAAAGTTAATTAATGATGAAGAAATTGAGCTCAATTCATTGTTACCAGAACTGATCGTTCGAGGCTCGACTTGTTAGAGTATGTCACCTCAGACCGACTTAATAAATACGACTCTAGAAGCTACCTATTAAATTGAGATGAGGTTATGGAAAATGTCAAAATTAAAAAAGCCCAAAATTAATATGTACTTTGGGCTTTAAACAATTACTTTTTTTGCAATGGCTATAATTGAGATTGGTATCTTTTTAGTCCATTTTCTAAATCTTCAATTAAATCTTCAACATCTTCAAGACCAACATGTAAACGAATAAGCGTGCCTTTATCCCAGCCTGTAGTAGAGCGTAAATGCTCAATTGAAAGGCTAGCTGTGATCAAACTCTCAAATCCACCCCATGAAAAACCCATTTTGAAATGATGCATACCATCAAGCATTGCCGTTATCGCTTTTTGATTACCTTCTTTCATAATAAATGAAAATAAACCATTGCTACCTGAAAAGTCTCTTTTAAAGAATTCATGACCTGGGCATGATTCAAAAGCAGGATGACGAATATGATCAACTAATGGGTGTTTTTCAAGCCATTTAGCAATCTTTATCGCACTAGTTTCATGTTGCTTTAATCGAACAGGCATTGTTCGCAATCCTCGAAGCGCTAAATAGGCGTCATCAGGAGAAGTACATTGGCCTAACAAATATGAATGTTCTCTTAATTGATCCCAATGTTTTTCATTTGAAACCGCAACACCCATCATGACATCTGAATGGCCGACAATATATTTTGTTGCCGCTTGAATTGAAATGTCTACTCCAAAATCAAGTGGTTTATAATGAAATCCATTACCCCAAGTATTATCTAACATGACAACCATGTCATGTTTATGTGCTATCTCTGCCAATGTAGGTACATCTTGCACTTCCATTGTTAATGAACCGGGTGACTCTAAAAATAAGATACTGGTATTTTCTTGAATTAACGCTTCAATACCCGCTCCGATCATAGGATCATAGTAGGTTGTCTCAACACCCATATTTTTTAAAATTTTGTCACAAAAATCTCTTGTAGGTTCATAAGCATTATCAACCATTAAGATATGATCGCCCGTTTTAACAAAAGACAAAATAGCTTGTGTGATCGCTGCAGCACCACAAGGGTACAAAGCACAGCCAGCACCATTTTCTAGCTGGGTAATCGCATCTTGAAATGCAAAATGTGTTGTTGTGCCACGACGACCATAAAATAATGTTTCATTAGCACGATTTTTAACGGCATGTTGCATATCAGCAACTGTATCAAATACGACTGTTGATGCTCTTTGAATTACAGGATTTACTACGCCTTGGGTAAATTCTTTTTTACGCCCAGCGGCGACGATTTTAGTTTCGTTTTTCATTTTTATGTGGTCCATGTATTTTTTATACTATTGCGAAATTTAAAAATTTAATTTAAAGGCTTCAGCAATAAAATTCTGTAATTTTATTGCTTCATTGTGCCAGAAACTGATTTATATTCCTGTTGAGGAATTTTCATCTATCCAATAATCAATTAAGAATCGAGATATTGAGTCTTTTCTTGGTAATTTAAGACCTTCAGATTCATCACCCCAGTTTTTAAATGTTTTGAGTTCTTCTCTAGTAAACCAACTCGCTTGTTCTAATTCATCTTGATCAACTTCAATTGTGCTACTTACTGCTGTAGAAATAAAACCTAGCATAATAGATGATGGAAAAGGCCATGGCTGCGAAGCAATATATTTTACATTTTCAACTGTTATACCCGACTCTTCTAATACTTCTCTTTGCACAGATTTTTCAAGCGTTTCTCCAGGATCAACAAATCCAGCTAAAGTTGAATATACACCTTCAGGCCAACTTGCTTGGCGTCCTAATAAACAGCGTTCAATACCATCAGGAAAAGTTTTTTGCACTAACATAATCACTGCGGGATCTGTTCTCGGAAATGTTTGATGCAAGCAATCAGAGTTTGTACAAATTCGACTATGCCCTGCTTCTACTAATTTATTAATTGTGCCACAATAACCACAAAATTTATGTGTTCTATGCCAATGACATAAAGCACGCGCTAAGATTAAAATTGATGCTAATTGATTTTCAATATTAGGACCAAATTGTCGTACATCACAAAACTCCCCCAATTGATTCACTTTATTTAATGTTTGCTCATTATGGTTCGTGAGATCTAAAACAAAATAGGAAAGCTCTCCCTCTAACCCAAGAAAAATTGCATCTGAAAGTAGCTTGTTTTCTATATTAAGGTTTAATATTTCTTCCAAGGATAAAAATAATGGCTTATTTGTTTGAGTACAAAATAAGCTTTTGTCTTCAAACATAACTAACCATTGACTGTTATGTTGTTTTTTATTTTCTAACCAAGAAATGTCTTTTCTAAAATTTGAAGCGCGATCTAAATTCATTTCACAATATTTAAGCATTATCATCCCTTATATCATTATTTCTTAGATAGTTTTCAGCCCAAGTTTGTGACCAATTACCCATAGGTTTAATTAAATTAGCAAGCTCTTTTGTTTGATGAGTTAATCCGTAACCTTGTGATTTTTTTTCGACCATATCTAATTGCATTAACTCCTTTAACCTATTGTTTAATAATGTAGGAGAAATATCTTCACATCTTTTTTGCAATTCTCTAAAAGTGGCGTCACCAAAACTTAACTGCCATACAATACCTAAACACCAAGTACGTCCTAACAAATCAAACAGAGCCATGATCGGTTTACCTGACTTTGATCCCCTCACTGGAGAGCCTGGAATTGGAAGTGCCATAATCACCCCTTTAAAATTTTCTGAAATATATAAAATCAAACAAAGCACTATAATTCAGCTTACCTGCTTTAAATCCACTCATTAGAGAACCTGGAATTGGAAGTGCCATAATCACCCCTTTAAAATGTTGTGAAATATATATAATCGAACAAAGCATTATAATTCAGCTTACCTGCTTTAAATCCACTCATTGGAGAATCTGGAATTGGAAGTGCCATAATCACCCCTTTAAAATATAGAAATATTTGCATTAAATATAACCCTAACATCAGCGCTACATAATGTGTAGCGCACAAAATAAAAAAAAGATCCTATTAAGGATCTTTTTGAACAAAGTATGTGAAATTAATTCAAGCGATATGCTTTGTTATTTATCTGAATTCTGACTAATTATTTTAAATTAGCTAAGCGTGCTAATAATTTTTGATTTTCGGCTTCTATATGCTTGTAAAAATCAGTATCTGATAATTTAGATGCTGCCGCTTCATCGATCACAATCACTGCATCACGATGTAATTGCAATGCAGACGCTGGACAAATCGCAGCAAGTGGACCTTCTACCATATCTTTAATTGCATCTGCTTTACCTTCGCCAGTTGCAAGTAGCACTACTTTTTTAGAATCTAAAATAGTTCCGATCCCCATAGTGATAGATAGATGAGGCTGGTATTCGTCTTCAGCAAAAAAGCGGGCGTTATCGTCAATTGTTGCTTGTGTTAATGTTTTTACACGTGTACGAGATGTTAAACCTGAAGATGGCTCATTAAAACCAATATGAGCATTTCTACCTATACCTAACAACTGTACATCTATACCACCAGCTTGTGTAATTTTATCTTCGTATTCATCACAAGCTGTCAGTGGGTTTTTAGCATCACCAGGTGGCACATGTGTGTTTTTTAAGTCAATATTAATATGATTAAATAATTGCTCAGCCATAAAGTGACGGTAGCTTTGAGGATGCTCGCCTTTTAAGCCTAAATATTCATCTAAATTAAAGCTCGTAACGTCAGAAAAAGACACTTCATTTAGCTGATTTTTTTGAATAAGTTCTTGATAAAGTGCAACCGGAGTTGAACCTGTTGCCAAGCCAATTACAGAGTTCGCTTTATTTTTAATTTGCTCAATAAATATATTAGCACCATATTCGGCAACTTGAGCTGCATCTTTTAAAATAACGATTTGCATATGAATAAACTCTTATAAAAGAAGAAAAAGGAAAATGGGACCTATGGCTAACAACCCGTGCAAGATATTATAACCATAGATCAAAAAACCTAATCGGGATACGACAAATTTTAGGTTTAAACCATAATTGACAACGCTGTCATTATCACTGTTAAAAATTCACTTGTAAAGTAAAAGTGAATTTTTTTAAGTAATTATTGTTATTTCTTATACGCTAACTAAAATTTTACGTTTATACATCCAGTGTAAAAGAAGTAATTGACTCCCTAATAATGCAAATACACTTAGCAATGGTTGCCAGCTTTCAGAGCCCGCTACCACTAAACCTCCAAATACACTTTTGGCTGTATACTCCCAGTTTAGTAAACTAGATGCTAAATAAATCATAATAGAGTTTGCACCAATAATCACAAATGGGTAAACAGCTTTTCTGAAATTAAGTACATCAACAAAGGCATAAAATACAGCTAATAAGATAGCACTCCACCCTGATGTGACTAATACAAATGAGCTTGTCCATAAATCTTTATTTACTGGGAATATTAAATTCCACACCCAACCTAATGCTAAGCAAACAACGCCCGATGCAAATAAAAAACCAACCGTTTTCCACTCACCTAACTCCGGTGATTTTGCAATTAAACGACCTGCAAAAATACCTAAAATAGCATTTACGATTGCAGGTAAATTAGATAATAATCCTTCTGGATCTGTGGCACGATTTTGATAAGTAATGCCTGGTAACAAATGTTGATCAATCCAAGCATTCCAACTACCTTGCATTGTTAGTACTCCTGCACTCCCTCCTGGTACAGGAATAAAGCTAAGCCAAACCCAGTAACCTACAAGAATGCTAATAGCCGTAATTAATTGAAATCTGAGGGAAGTATGCCAAATTAACATCACTGCAAAAAACCAAGCGACAGCAATTCGCCCTAATACACTGGCATACCTTATTTCATCTAAATTTGCCGGGATCCCAGTTCCCCAGCCATGATTATAGAAAATACCTAAAACACATAATAACAGTAGCCTCTTGACTGCTTTTTTATACATAGGTAAACGTTCTTTTAGTGGTAAGTGATCTATTCTTTTAGGTGACAACCCCATTACAACACCAGAAAGAAATATAAATAATGGAAATATCAAGTCGTAAAATGTAAAGCCATGCCATTGGCTATGTAATGTCTGAGCGTGTGCAACCTGCCAACCGGCCCAACCGGTTAAAATAAATAAGGCGGTAAATAATTTTTCACCACCTAAAATCCAAAACATATCCATGCCACGTAGCGCATCTAATGAAGCTAACCGCTTCTTAGAAGCTTTTATTTTTGTTTCATTTGTTGTCATTTTTAAACCCTTTTAACTACAAGACAGTTCGAGTGAGCCAAAGAAGAAAAAAACCCGCTTGTAAGAGCGGGTTTTGTCCAGGGCTTACTTAAATAACTTTTACTGTGTAATTTTATTACCTAAAACATAAGTTGCTAATGCGTTTTGATTATTATCTAACAATACAAAGTCAGCATCAAAACCAACATCAATTTTTCCTTTTGATGCTTCTAACCCTAAATATTCTGCTGGATAGGTTGAAGCCATTCTTAATGCTTCATCTAAACTGATATCTAATGTATTAACTGTATTTCGAACCGCAGAAGCCATATCTAATACACTACCAGCTAACTCACCTGTTGATGAATTAAGCCTATCTCCAGTACGAATTACAGTACGCCCATCAAAGAAATCAAACTCGGTATCGTCAGTGCCTACCGGTGGCATAGCATCTGTTACCAACATAATCTTACCTTTAGGCTTAGTACTGATCGCCAATTTAGCCGATGCAGGATGAACATGATGACCATCAACAATTAATCCACACCAGCTTGTTTGATGCCAAAGAGCAGCTCCGACTACGCCAGGCTCTCTTGAAGTAAAAGCTGACATGGCATTAAATAAATGGGTGAAACCATCAGCACCGGCATCAAGTGCAGCCATAGCAGTCTCAAAGTCGGCATTGGTATGACCTAAACAAACTTTCACTCCATAATCGACTAAGCGTTTAATATCATTTAAAGACACATTTTCAGGTGCTAAAGTAACCATTTTTATACCTAAGTCTTGGCGTGCATAAACTGCAAACTCCGCTTCTGATATACCACGAATAAATTTTTCGCTATGAGTACCCTTTTTTGGCAGGGACAAATGCGGGCCTTCAAAATGAACACCCAATACACCGGGTACTTTATCGTTAATTGCTTGCGCGATTGCATCAGCCGCTTTGTTCATCACTTCAATGCTATCGGTAATTAATGTTGGCATAACAACTGTTGAACCAAATTGACCATGTGAATGCGCTATTTTGTGCAAACAAGTTGGAGATTGCTCAGCATTAAAAAAAGCACCACCACCGCCATTGACTTGTACATCAATAAAACCCGGTACTAATAAACCATTTAGTTTTGTTGCTGACTCAACACACTCACGATCAAGTTCTGTAATCTTTCCTTGCTCAATTTTTAAAGTAACGTTATCAAGAAATTCAGTACCTGTAAAAACGCGCTCTACCTGTAAAAACTGTGCCATATTTATTTTGCCCTAATTACGAAATATTTATAAAAGAAATCAACAACAATTTAGTTACTTAACAGTGACTGTTGCGCATAATAAACAGCACCCATTTCTGGTGGCTGAATAGGAGGTTTAACAAGAACTGAAATATCTTTGTCTAGCCATTTATGTAAAGGCTCAACTAAGCCACCTATCATAGATAAACGAGGCGGGTTTTGCTCTAATAACTTACGTGCTAAATCACTAATATAAGACGCACCATCGCGTACAATTACTGAAGCAATTAAATCTCCTTTATCCGCACATGAAAAAACGATACGAGCAAGTTGTGCATACGCACTAGAAGGTTTACCCGCCATTTTTTCAGCAATACTCATAGCATCATTTACTTCAAAATGTTTTAGCATCAATTCAGACATCATAGTTTGTGGTCCTAATCCATCTAAATCTAATAAACATGCCTTCACGGCTTCTAAACCCATCCAAGAACCACTGCCTTTATCACCTTGTGAAAAACCATGTCCGCCTAAAATCGTACTTTTACCATTCACATTTGAAAAACCACACGAACCTGTACCTGTTATTATAACAGCACCATCTTCGCCTTTATGCGCTCCAATGCATGCTGTATGTAAATCTGTTGTCAGAAACATCTTTTTAAATGGGTGATGCCATTCATTAATTTTCTGATATAAACCAGGAAGATTAACACCAGCTAAACCAAGACCCGCTACGACTTGCTTCACATCTTGAGAGCCAAGTCCGGCATCTTTCATTGCAAGTTGAGTTGAAACCATAATAGACTCTAAAGTACGTTCGAGACCATGAAGTGGATTTGCAGGACCACCTAATCCAGTACCTACTACTCCATCTTTTGTAGAAAACACAGTTGCGCGACATTTAGTGCCACCGCCATCTATACCTATATATAACTGATTTTCTTTCTCACTGATCTCAATCATCAAATGACCCTTAGTCTTTTATTTTTCTCTTTATTTACTTGTCGATTTTCTCTAAACAAGTATTTAATTCCCAACTCATGTTGAATTAATGTTACACAATTAATGACAGCGTTGTCATTAGATTTCTTTAAAAAAAACATAAAAAAGTAATATAACTTCCTAAGTTAATAATATTACAGTTAATTATCACAGTAAGAAAATATTACTCACTAAAGGAGTTTAATTAAGCGCTTATCAAAAGTATAGAGTATTTTTTACAGATTTTAGCTAACGCTTTAGTCTGATGTAAAAGTTTAATTTTTAAGTATTTAATGCAAAAAATTAAAACATAACTAAGCTTATCAATATAGACATAATCTTCAATAAAATAAAAATAGATCAGGAGAAAAAAATGAAATCCATTCGAGTTGCGGATTACATGAACAAGCGCCCTGTTACTTTTAATATTAATATGACAGTTGCAGAAGCCTCTGAAAAGTTAATACACTCCCATCAAATAGGCGGTCCTGTATTAGATATTTACAAACATGTTATTGGCTTTGTATCTGAGCAAGAATGCCTATCGCATTTGCTTAAAGATACCTACCTAAGTGAACCTCACAGTACAGTATCTGATATGATGAGAGTTGATGTTTTAACCGTTGGTTGTGATGACTCTATACTTGATTTAGCCCAACAAATGGCTGGGAATAAACCTAAGCTTTATCCAGTAGTAGATGAGAATAAAAGGTTATTAGGAATTATTACTAGAGGGGATATTTTAAACGCGATAGATATTCATCTTCGTTCATTTTATGAAAAAGGCCATGATCGCATTGTTTAATATTTAATGCTTTAATTATTCGTTAGTGTGAGTTGATTTAGTGGGGTTTTCTGTTTAAATGATAACCCCTATTAATTAAAAATTAAGGTACAAATCCTTTCATTGATTATTTTCGAACCTCAGTTTAACTTCATTTTTAAGCTCTCTTTTACTCTGTTCTCAATATAAACATTCAAATTATCTAACTTAAAATTAACATGAAAAAATTATTTATTCCGCCTTGGTTTGTTTGAAATTTATACTATGCTTTTATCAAGCGCTGTAACTTCTTAATATTTAATTGATTTTTAATGATAAAAATAAAGGTTAAGGTGGTTTATGATTTCAACCAGTTTTATAGTTTATTTTATAGCCATTATATTATTAACTTTCACTATGGTTTTTGTATCTCATTTACTAAACCCCAAAGTCCCTAAAAGAACAAATAACGAGCCCTTCGAATCAGGTATTGTTGGCCAAGGTAGTACCGATATTAGATGGAATATTAATTATTTTTTAGTCGCAATCTCGTTTGTCATTTTTGATATCGAAGCTGTCTTTTTATACGTTTGGTCAATCGTTGTGATGGAAGCAGGTTGGCACGGTTTTTTTATCACCTCATTTTTTATATTTATATTATTAATCGCCCTACTCTATGAAATAAAACAAGGTGCTTTTCTTTGGGGTGAAAAAATGCAGCCAAAAAATAACCAAAACCAGTTTAGTAAAGAGACATAATATGCGTTGGCAATTAACTAAACCAGAAGAAGAGATCAATACTCAAATTGCGGGTATCGAAGAGTTAACAGAAAAAAACCTACTTTTAGCCAAACTTGACGACTTGGTTGCTTGGGGAAGAGGTAATTCTCTTTGGCCTTACAACTTTGGCTTATCTTGCTGTTATGTTGAAATGGCAACTTCTTTTACCAGTCGTCATGATATTGCACGTTTTGGTTCTGAAGTCATACGCGCCACACCAAGAGAAGCTGATTTAATTGTCATTTCTGGTACTGTCTTTTTAAAGATGGCACCCGTTATACAATATCTTTACGATCAAATGCTAGAGCCGAAATGGGTTATTTGTATGGGCTCATGTGCTAACTCTGGTGGCATGTATGATGTGTATAGCGTTGTACAAGGCGCTGATAGATTTTTACCCGTTGATGTTTATGTGCCAGGTTGCCCACCACGCCCAGAGGCATTAATGTATGGCCTTACATTACTGCAACAGGCCATCAAAGAAGGTTATTCTAAACAACAAAGGCCACTCAATCGTGTTATCACACCACAAGAGATAGAAAGCTTTTCAACTCGAAATTTAAGAGATGAAAAAAACGAACAAAGAATGGCAGTAACAACACTTCGAACGACAGATGGAGTGTGATTTATGTCATCTGAAAATAATAATAAAATAAACGATGCATTAAAAAATAAAATCCCTGAATTATTTACCCAATTCAAAAATGAGCATTTTATACCTCAAACTACTTCTGATGACATAATTACGCTTTGGATCACAGATAAAATGCTTATTTCGATTTTATCATTTATGAAATGCCTCACAGAACCTTTTGATATGCTATATGATTTATACGCTATTGATGAAAGACTTCGTCTCGATAAAAAGCAACTTCCTGTTTCAGATTTCACACTTGTATATCAATTATTATCTATAAAGAGAAATCAATTTATTCGGTTTAAAGTTGCATTAACTGAAACACAACCTCAAGCTCCTAGCATTACCCATTTATTCAAGAATGCCAATTGGTATGAACGAGAAGCATGGGACTTATTTGGCATTACATTTAGTGATCATCCTCTTTTAACCCGAATTTTATTACCTCCAACCTTTAAAGGGCACCCTTTACGAAAAGAATTTCCATGTAGAGCAACAGAAAAAGACCCATTTACTCTAGATGAACAAAAACTTCAAAAAGAGCAAAATGCTTTAAAATTTATCCCAGAACAGTGGGGAATGAAAAAAAGTAACAATGATAATGACTACATGTTCTTAAATTTAGGACCTAACCATCCGAGTGTTCATGGTGTATTTCGTATTGCATTACAACTCGATGGTGAACGTGTCATAGACGCGGTGCCTGATATAGGTTTTCATCATCGCGGTGCTGAAAAAATAGCCGAGCGGCAAACTTGGCATGGCTTTATTCCCTATACCGATCGCATCGACTACCTTGGCGGTGTGATGAACAACTTCCCTTATATTTTAGCCATTGAAAATCTCGCTGGCATACAAGTATCTGAGCGTGTGCAGTGTATTCGAGTCATGTTATCAGAATGTTTTCGCATTTTAAGCCATATGCTATTTTTTGGCACCTT
>Ga0209292_1004751_pt1 | contig 14179 bp, 7 predicted proteins | sample GOMGulsemesocosm_2_FD_184634 | JGI IMG/M metagenome (GOLD analysis project Ga0209292, IMG submission 184634) | Methane-oxidizing microbial communities from mesocosms in the Gulf of Mexico - GOM9C Gulf of Mexico (SPAdes) (version 2) | ecosystem: Environmental > Aquatic > Marine > Cold seeps... | reverse complement strand
GAGTGGGTTAACCCCGATTTGAACACCGAAGATCTGCTTGAGCAGATCACCATGGCCGGTCTGGAAGTGGATGGCGTGGAGCCAGTGGCCGGTGAATTCTCCGGTGTGGTGGTGGGCGAGATTATCTCCACAGAGCAGCACCCGGACGCCGACAAGCTGCGTGTTTGTCAGGTGGCTGGCCTTTCACAAGAGCAGGGCGCTGAGCTAACGCAGGTTGTCTGTGGCGCGCCTAACGCCCGCCCGGGTATTAAGATCCCTTTTGCGACGGTCGGTGCAAAGCTGCCGCCGGGCGAGGACGGCAAGCCCTTCAAAATTAAAAAGGCTAAATTGCGCGGCGTTGAGTCGTTCGGCATGTTGTGCGCCCAGACTGAATTGCAGTTGGGTGCTGACGATGACGGCCTGTGGGAGTTGCCAAGCGATGCGCCAGTGGGCACTTGCTTACGTGATTACCTAAGCCTTGATGACAACTGCATCGAGATCGATCTGACGCCTAACCGCAGCGACTGTTTATCCCTCAAGGGTGTGGCACGCGATGTTGGTGTGCTCAATCGTTTGGCCGTTAACGAACCAGTCATTGCGCCGGTTGCCGCCAGCATTGATGACACCCTGGCCATTAGCCTCAACGCCGGTGAGGCCTGTTCGCGTTACGTGGGCCGTGTGATCCGCAACGTTGATGTCAGCAAGCCAAGTCCAATATGGCTGCAAGAGCGCCTGCGCCGCGCCGACATTCGCTCGATTGATGCCGTGGTGGACATCACCAACTACGTATTGCTTGAGCTGGGTCAGCCCATGCACGCCTTTGACCTCAATACGCTAGAGGGCGGTGTGCAGGTACGTATGGCGCAGGTCTCTGATGAAGGGCTGGGTGAAAAACTCACCCTGTTGGACGGCCAAGAGATCGAGCTGAATGCGGACACAATGGTCATTGCCGATGAGACTAAAGCCGTGGCCATGGCGGGCATCATGGGTGGTCAGGCCACCGCTGTGACCAGCGAGACCAAGGACGTATTCCTTGAGAGTGCGTTCTTTTTCCCTGTTGCCATCGCCGGCCGCGCGCGCAACTACGGTCTGCATACGGATTCTTCACACCGCTTTGAACGTGGCGTGGACTACCAGCTGCAAGAGCAAGCCATCGAGCGTGCAACCCAGTTGCTGCTCGACATAGTTGGCGGCGAAGCGGGGCCTGTGAGCCTGGTTGAAAATGAGCACAAGCCGGTTGATCGCCAGGTGACCCTGCGCCGTGCGCGCATCCTCAGTGGCCTGGGTTTTGATATGGGCGATGCTGAGGTGACCGACATCCTCTCGCGCCTGGGTTTAGAGCTGCTGGATACCACCAGTGAGGGTTGGACCTTTGCCGTGCCAAGCTACCGCTTTGACATCAGCATAGAGTCAGACCTGCTGGAGGAGTTGGCGCGCGTTTACGGATACAACAACCTACCGATCACCAGCATGGCCGTGCCGATGATCATCGAAACCGATGACGAAGCCACGCTGAACCTGGGGCAGTTGCGCAGCACCCTAGTGGGCCGTGATTACCAAGAAGCGATTTGCTACAGCTTCATTGATGAAGTTCTGCTGAAGAAATTCGAGCCAGAGGCACAGCCTGTGCCGCTGCAAAACCCCATCAGCGCCGACATGGGTGTCATGCGCACCTCTCTGTGGCCAGGGCTTGTGTCTGCGTTGCAGTACAACTTGAACCGTCAGCAGAGCCGTGTGCGCCTGTTTGAAACGGGCCTGAGCTTTGTCTCTGAAGACGCCTCGGTTGAGAAACTGATTCAAACGCCGATGATCGCCGGACTTATCTATGGCGGCACCAGCGCTGAGTCTTGGCACGGCAAGCCAGCGGCCGTTGACTTCTTTGATGTCAAAGCCGACGTCGAGGCACTGCTGATACAGGGCGGAAAACCTGAGCAGTTCACCTTTGTGGCGGGCAAACACCCATCACTGCACCCTGGGCAAACCGCGACCATTCAGCAGGGCGGCGAAATCGTTGGTTTTGTCGGCGCCTTGCACCCACAGCTGCAAAAGCAGTTGGGTTTGTCCGAGCCTGTGTACCTGTTCGAGTTAGAGCAGGCGGCCGTGCTGGGCGCGCAGGTGCCTGAGTTCCAGCCCCTGTCCAAATTCCCAGAAGTACGCCGCGACATAGCCGTTATTGTCGACCAAGACGTCGCCGTTGACGGTCTGGTGCAGGCCTCTAGGTTAGCGGCTGGTAACAGCCTAATCGACTTAAAGGTATTTGACGTATATGTGGGCAAAGGCATTGATCCACATAGAAAAAGTATTGCGCTAGGCTTGACCTTTCAGCATCCATCGCGCACTCTTACTGAGGATGAAATCAATGCTTCCATGGATGAAGTTCTCAAATCTTTGGGAGAAGCATACAACGCTTCCTTGCGATAGTGCTGGCGCGGCTTAAAGGCCCCCAGGCGACGCAAGGATGGTCGCTAGGGTTCTGTAGTTTATGTCAGGGTCGTTGACGAAAGCGGATCTCGCAGAGATGCTCTACGAGGAACTGGGCTTCAATAAACGTGAAGCCAAGGAACTCGTAGAGCTCTTCTTCGAAGAGATTCGCACGGCGCTTGAGCGCAACGAGCATGTGAAATTGTCAGGTTTTGGCAACTTCGACCTGCGTGATAAGAGTCAGCGCCCTGGGCGTAACCCCAAGACGGGGGAAGAAATTCCTATCAGTGCGCGACGTGTCGTCACCTTCCGTCCTGGACAGAAACTCAAAGCAAGAGTGGAAGAGCATGCTGGAACCAAGTCATAACGCCGAATTGCCGGTTATACCGGGCAAGCGTTACTTCACCATTGGTGAGGTCAGCGAGCTGTGTGCGGTTAAACCGCACGTGCTGCGTTATTGGGAGCAGGAATTTCCCCAGCTCAAGCCGGTAAAGCGTCGCGGCAACCGCCGTTACTACCAGCGCCAAGACGTACTCACCATTCGCCAAATTCGCGCACTGCTCTACGATCAGGGTTTTACCATTGGCGGTGCACGCCAGCAGATGAGTGGTGAGGGTATGCAGAGCAAAGTTGATAGCGGTCAATTTAAGCAGATGGTCAATCAAATGATCGGTGAGCTCGAAGAGCTGCTGGAAGTGCTGAAGCCTTAATCCATGGCAGACTTGTCATTCAATAAGGCTGCAATTCATCAAAATTCAACGCCAGGCGCCTAAAGCCTTGCATTTGAGCTTTGAATCCGTATTATGCTCAACAGTCGTTTTTATTAATTCCCCTGAAAAATCAACGGCTTATCCAAGTCTTGCAGCTGCTGCCTGAATGTATAAAGAGTAGCCAGTACAAGCAATTTCGGAGTGTAGCGCAGCATGGTAGCGCACCACACTGGGGGTGTGGTGGTCGTCGGTTCAAATCCGGCCACTCCGACCATACAATCTGTCCTGTCAATAAAGGATAAACGCAAAAAGGCCGCCCTGTTTTTCGGGCGGCCTTTTTGCGTTTTGATGGCCTGAGTAAAATCCGGCTGAACAGTCGTTCAAAGATATAATACTGGCTGTTAATAAGCTTTTTAAGTCAACGATTTAGAAACCCGTCCTTACAGCGGTTTTTTTTGTACCTGCGATTTAAGTCCACACTAAGTCCAAATGATTTTAATTAATAAGATCCGCTGGTCGCTAAAATTCACCCGTCCAGGCCAACCAAACCGTGCGCGGCTCTTGCAGCCAACTGCTGATGGGCACATCGGCATAGTTCACCGATTTCTGTCGGGTATTGCCATTAAAATTGATCAGATTCTGGCCATACAGCGCCAGCTTACTGCCACCCAAAGCGGGCATGTTCCAGATCAGCGCGGCGTTGAATCGAATGTCCCGGCCGTAGGGTTCTTGATCGTCGACCGCCCGATGATAGGTCGCTAAGTTCGTCAGACCCGCGTCATAGTCCTCGCGTTGCTCCGCCGATAATGTGTCCAGGTTTACCTCGGCGTAGGCCTTGTCATACATAGCAAACAAGTCGCTGCCATAGTGTAACTTCCAGCTGATACGGGCATCGAGATGCAGTATCAACTGCGGGGCGAGGCGAATATCCGCCCAGAGCTTGCTGGTGTTGTCGGACCAAAATGTCAGGCTATCGCCGGTGCTGCTGAGGGTCAGGAAGTCCCTGTTCAGTAAAAAATCCGCAACACTGATCTTTTGCAAGGTCGAGCCGTCCGCCGTTTTGGCGGTAAATTCCCAATCATTCAAGGTTAGGTATGAATGGTTGAAACCGAGGGAAAAATCATCTGTCTGGTAGGCCAGATCAAACTCTAGGCCAGTGACCCTTTGTTCGCCCACCAACTCAGATTTTTGCCCGCTCCAGGCGATTATTTGCGCCTCATAATGGTAAGCCGTCATTGTGGTATGAAAGTTCGGGGTGTGAAGGCGGGAATAGGAAAGTTCCAGTGCGTCGATCTCCTCTGGGTCATGCCTATTGCCTTCCAGCTCCTCTATATACAGTTCGATCATGGTATTCATTCGCAGTGACCGCTGCCAACTGGCTTTCACTGTATTTTGAGTGCCCAAATGTGACACCAGCGCTACCCGTGGAGACAACATACTATCGGTAAAATCATTGTTGTCCGTTCGGGCGGAAATGATTCCCCGCGTCCCCGGCCATAGTTGATAGTCCAGCTCCGCCATCAGCGAATAGGTATTGGCGGACCAGCCATCACTAAATTCCACAATATCGGCATCCTTAATCGTGCCTTTTTTGCCATCGCCCCGGTAGAGGGAATCCTCGGTGATGAAATTTCGCCTACTGCTGCCTACTCTAAAGTTGTTCGCCGACTCCCCCCAGGGTTTGGCCAGGTAGTCGTAGGAGAACTCGGCGCCAGCCGCCAGGGAGAGCGATGGCGACCACTGATGGGTGAGCATCGTACGAGCAAACCATTCATTTTCAGAAAAATTCTTTCTTCGGTTTAAAACATCATCGTGATTGCGGTCTGTCTGCTTGGCGTTGGTGTCGTAATAGTTCTCAGAGTCAAAACTCAGCAGACTTTTTAACTGCATCTTGGGGCTGAGCTGATGCTCATTTTCAAGGCTGGCGATAAAGTACTGATCGCGAAACTCGTGGGTTGCACTCGCCCCATCGAGGTAGTCCTTCTCGGTTACCGTGCCGACATTGCCCGCCGAAGTATAGCGGCTCCACAAACGCCAATCCTCCCCAAAATCTACGTCGATGGACATCTTCAGTTGGGGCTTGTCATCGGCATCGGCGTAAAAATTCGCCACGGTGTTACTGTCCGAGCCGCTGAACGCCTCGGTGCCCTTGAAGCCATGTTCACCGTTAACCGATAGCTGGTATATATTGAGACCTTGGTAACCCTCGGTGCGTACCAGACTAAGGTGTGCCAGCCACTGCAACTTGTCGTCGACATGGCCGTAGTCGAGCGTAACCCCCTTACTTTGGTAATTGTCGTTATAGGTTAAGCCCAGCCTTAAACCATCGATAGACCCAGCCCGGCGGGTGATCAAGTTGATCACCCCAGAGATGGCGCCAGGGCCGTGGGTCACCGAACCAGGCCCTTTTGCCACCTCTATTCGCTCAATGTCCGTCATATCCCAGTTGTTTAGCTCGACCACTGAGCCTTGATTGGATTTCTGATTGACTGGCCGGCCATTGATTAACAGCAGGGTATTGTAGTTTCTCTGGCCTAAGCCACGAATACGAATATTGCCGCCGTTGGACGAATCGTCAAAAAACATCAAACCCGGTACATAGGTTTCGAGTAGATCGCGAATGTTTCTGGCGGGACTGCGCGCTATCTGCTCACGGGTGATGATAACAATGGAGGAGGGCGTATCGGATATTGGCATCACCGATAAGGTCGAGCTGCGGATTTCTAGATTGAGCAAGTCCTCCAGCGACATACGATACAGTGCGTCAACACCCTCTTCGTCCATCGCCTGGGCGGGTGTGAACAGTAAAGGATAGCTAAGTAACAGGGCCGTTATATAGGTCTTCACCGCTGTGATCCTCGTCCCGTAAGCATTTGTTGACCATCTATCCAGTATAGATGACTAACGCAAAGAAACATGTCAACTCCATCTTCGAGGCAGCTCCCTGTGTCAGAATAGTTGCCCCCCTGTTCAACAATATTTCCCTTGATATCACAGGGCTGTAGATGGGCATGAGACTGTTATTGACACACACCAATACTCAACCAATACGGTTTGACGATGTTTTGGAGGGGCGTGTTTCTCAGTGGCGCTCAACCTCCTTGTGCTAGAGGTCGACGATGCGCTTGGCGTATTCTTTCTGGACTATTCCAAGCCGCAGACGCATGGCTTGGCTACCTGACCCTCAGTCCATTACCCATCATTGATGCACACCAGCCCTGCGTCTTGTACTCGATCGTAGTTGGAGGGGGTAAACAAAACCACAGCATCCATCGAGAGCAGGCCACGACCACGGCCAGGCCCAAGCGTTTGGCGACTACTAGCTACCGGGCTTCAGTGCAGGCCCCCAGTGATCGGTGCTCCGCGATATAGGGCTGCCTCGGCGTGCCAGCGAGCGTTGAGCTCTTTTAACAGCCTGGGGTCTCGCCCGTGGCAGGGATGGCGATCGCCGTACCCAAGTTCCCGTGTATTCAATGCAGTGTTATTGACTTGAAGGGAATGCCTTGAAGACTAGACTTGCTGCATGGCTTGAGGGTATATCGAGGTCTGGCATGAGCACTAAGCGTTATTAATGTTCACCTTTCATATGGTGTTTTCTAAGTTCAGGATTCTGAGTAAATGGGTCGGCCGCACTCTCGCTGTCAGTTCACTATGACTATTAGAACTATGGCTATTAGGGCTATGACTATTAGGGCTATGACTACTAGAGCTATGGCAATTTGCAATGAGTGATTTTGGAGCTGCCGCTAGGCAGTGTGACAAAAAGCCCAGGGTTGGTTATATAAGTGGTTCCCACCGACCTGTGTCGTGGCTGCTTGTGCTCTGCCTGATGATGAGCGCAGGTGTTTGCGCCCAGCATCCATCGCCTGATGCGATTAAATCCGCACTCATTTATAAATTAACGCGTTACATCGAGTGGCCAAATAGTGTGGACATTAAAGTCTTTCACATTGGTTTTGTTGGCAATGATAAAGAATTACTGGCTGAGTTGCGGCGAGCTTCTGGGTTTGTGAAGGTTCAGGGGCTTCAAGTAAAGATTTCCTCTGTGGAGGCCGGCGATGTGAACGGCAAAGCGTTTCAGTTGCTCTTTGTCAGCAAGGGCTCATCCGCGGATGTGGTGCGTCTGGCTGCTCTGGTTCGACGCAGCAGTACTTTGTTGATTAGTGATGAGAGTGGGGCTCGTCAAGACTTTATGATCAATCTGGTGCGCAAGGGTACACAGTTGGGTTTTGAGGTGAACCGCAGCAATTTGATTTTCGAGCATTTGAAAATGGATAGGGACATATTGTTGTTGGGTGGCACAGAGTTGGATGTGGCCGAGCTATTTCGCGAAACAGAACAATCATTGCAAACAATGAAGTCAGCGTTGCAGAAGAAAGAGCAATTGATTAAAAGCAATGACCGGCAGCTGCAGCGACAGAGGCAGCAGCTGCAGGAGGAGAAACGGCGCGCCGCGATACTGCGCGGGGAAGTAACCACCAGTGCCGAACTGCTCAGGGCCCGGGAACAGCAGCTGGGTAATTTGTCACAAGAACTGACCTCGGCGGCCAGTATGTTGCAGCTCAATCAACATGAGATAGTGCAGAGCCAGCGCACCCTGAATTCTAAGTTAAGTGTGATCAAAGATAACGAGGAAAAGGTGCTCAGTCTTACCTCATTGATTGATGCGAATGTGGGTCTTATCGATGAGCAGAATGAGCAGCTAAGGCAGCAAAAAATAGCGATGAGCCAGCAGGGGGTAATCATTGTTAAGCAGCGCGACAGGTTGATGTATGGGGCTGTGGTGTTACTGCTTTTTTTAATGTTTATGGTACTTGTTCTATTTGTTAACCGCGCCAGAAAGCTGGCGAATTTAAAACTCATGGAAGCTGCAAAAGACCTACTGGCGGCAAAAGAAGAAGCCGATAGGGCCAGTCAGGCCAAGAGCATGTTTTTGGCGAAGATGAGCCATGAAATACGCACGCCCATGAGCGGTGTTATAGGTATGTCGGAGCTGCTGGCCGATCTGGATTTAAACGTCGAACAGGACAAATGTAATCAGGTGGTGCTGGCGTCGGGTCAAACCCTGCTTGCTGTCATCAACGACATTCTCGACTACTCCAAGATCGAAGCTGGCAAGATGCAGATTGAATCCGTCTCCATCAATTTGCAGAGATTGGTCTGGGAGGTCTTGCGCATGTTTAGGCTCAGTACCAAAAATCGCAAGGTGCCCCTGATGTCCGATATATCGCCGGAACTGCCAAAGTATGTGCTGGGTGACCCAACCCGCCTGCGTCAGGTACTGACAAATTTGCTCAGTAATGCCATGAAGTTTACCGAGCAGGGCCAGGTGGCGGTGACCGCTGTGCCGGTGACGGAATCCCCTGGCATGGTTCGTCTGGCCGTGACGGATACCGGTATTGGAATGAACAAAGAGCAGCAGGCCAAGTTGTTTTCGGCGTTTAGTCAGACGGAAGTTTCCACCACTCGTAAATATGGGGGTACCGGGTTGGGCTTGGCGATTTGTAAGCAGCTGTCGGAGCTGATGGGCGATGGCATAGGTGTTGAGAGTACCCTGGGCCAGGGCACCACTTTTTGGGTCAAGGTTCGGCTACCTGAGGATACCGCTAAGACGGTGGAGCCGGAGCTAGCGGATCAATATTTGAGGGGAAAAAAGCTGCTGATCCTTGATGACAATCCGGCCTACGGTGAATTGTTGAAGGTATACGCGCTGCGTCACGGTATGTGCGCGGTCTATGTCGAGGGCATCGGTGAGGCATTTAACGCTTTGGAGACGGCCTGTCTGCAGAGCTGCCCCTATGATTTGTTACTTTCCGATCTCAATATGCCCGATCAGGATGGCATATTATTCGCTCGTAACTTGGCATCGAAAGAATATGGTAAGTTGCCGGTGGTGCTGATTACCGCGTCCAGTATTCCCCCCGCTGGCACTGAGTTGAAGGGCACGAATATTTTGCTGGCGATTGACAAACCGCTGGTGGAATTTGAATTTTTGGAAATTGTCACCCGCGCTCTTGGTGTTAGTCAGCAGGCGGACGCTGCAGCAGCCACCGCGGCTGGCGATAGTAAGGCCGAGGCTACGCATCTGGCGCCGTTACATCTCTTGATCGCCGAAGACAATGTGGTGGTCAGGCAGGTCATGAAGGGCATGATGACCAAGTGTGGTCAAGAGCCTGACATTGTCGTCCATGGGCTGGAGGCGCTGACGGCCGTTAAATCCGCCGAAAATCCCTTTGATATTGTATTTATGGATTGTGAGATGCCAGAGATGGATGGTTTGACCGCCACTAGGGCGATCCGCCAGTGGGAGGCAAGTCATAACAAACCTCGTACCAAGATCATTGCCTTGACCGCTCATGTGCTGGAGGAGCAGGTAGGCCGCTGCAAGGAAGCTGGTATGGATGATTTTATGGTGAAACCGGTGAGTCTAAAGCTCTTGCGGGCCGTGCTGATTGAGGCCGCCAGAGGCAAGGTCAGTGTGGTGGGCTAGGATCGCTAAGCCCAACCTTTTCCGTACGGACTTTCAGCACTTGGTTTCTTTGTTTTTGCTGCGACTCTGACTATCAGGGACTCCTGAGCGGTTGGTCGCTTCTCGCGGCCTTTCGTTTCGATATCGGACGCCGCCGCACAGCGCAAATAGCTTTTTCAGTCGCCTCGATCACACGCGTTGACCCTTCTAGAGGGGAGGGGCCTGTAGCTTGTCCCCAGGCTTTCTGTCAAGCAGAGAGCCATCGGTCTCTCGTCGGCCGATACTTTGAGCTAGGAGTGCTGGTGGCGAACTGGCGTGACTTACTTCCTGCAGTACGCTCCATACCGTGACACTTGGCCCGCCGATTGACTGGAACTGGAAAATTCTCCAGTTGGACCCCCATGCGTTAAAATATCAATAGGGCGTCCAGTTGAATCACCGGTTAAGGTTGTAAGCTGTTCGTAAGCTTGCGGGAAGAATGCTGAGTGTTTCACCCTCTGGCCAGTAGGGTGTCCCTAAAGCGAATACAACGCTTCGATAACGCCGAAATTATGCGGCAATAAGTCATATGGCAATACATCAAATATGTCAGAATGCGAACGTTATTTATTTGAAATAAAATTCAAGAAACGAGATCACCTATGTTCATTCCGGCTATAAAACACACCCTACAGGGGGCGCTTAGCGTCGCTCTTCTAATGGTCAGTAGCGCTAGCTTTGTACAGGCCGCCGATGAAAAACGTAATGTTATTCTCATCATCGGTGATGGCATGGACGATCAGCAGATCACCATTGCTCGTAATTACTTAAAGGGTGCCAACGGTAGGTTGCTGCTAGACGCAATGGCATTGCGCAGTACCTCGCACATCTTGACTGTTGAGGATGCTGTGTCTTCCAGCCCCGTTTACGTTGCCGATTCCGCCAATAGCGCCACTTCAATGGCAACAGGACAAATCACCAGCATAGGCCGCATTGCCACCAGTGCTGGCGAAGATAAGGACATTATTACCATAGCCGAGTTGGCCAAGGCAGCAGGCTTTAGTACCGGTGTTGTATCGAGCGCTAGCGTGACCGATGCAACCCCCGCTTCTTTTATTGCCCATGTAATTTCCCGTGATTGCGAGAACCCAACGCGCATGTCTGTTGCGGGTGATAACCCCAGCTGGGTCAATGCTGAACTTTGCAAAACAGATAGAGTGGATAACGGCGGTGCAGGCTCTATTGCTCAGCAAATCGCCTTGGGTTCGACTGATGTTGTGCTCGGCGGTGGTATGAAGCACTTTCAGCCCAGAGGCGCAGACAGCGATAAGACGCTGCTAAAGATGGCGCAGGATAACGGTTATCAGCTGGTGACCAACGCCGCGGAGCTGATGAGCAACAAGAGCTCTGGAAAACTGCTTGGCTTGTTCTCAGAGCACACAATGCCTACCCGCCTGCGTGGAGAAGATGGCCGAATTGCTGAACGTCCGTTGCCTAGCTTGCTCTATAACATCAGTAGTGACCTAGGCAGTGTGGTATTACCTGAGTCTATGCGTTGTGAGGAAAACCCAGACTATGCGGGCATGACCAGCATCAAGCAGATGACCGATGCCGCCATTAAACACCTCTCGACTAAAGCAGATAGGGGGTTCTTTTTGATGGTGGAATCGGCTTCTATCGATAAGGCCTCCCACAAACGCAATGCCTGCGGCAGTATTGGCGAGCTGGCCCAGCTAGAAGAGGCGCTGGCCAGTGCTCAAAAGTTTGCCGCCGATCACCCCAATACGCTCATCCTGGTCACCGCTGACCACGGTCAGGCCGCCCAGTTGATACCGAACCCCAAGGCAGGCCAGGCCTTCTACACGCCAGGTCACATAGCTCGAATCACGACGCCTGAAGGTCAGATAATGGCGATTAACTACGCGACCACTGAGGCTCACTCGGAAAAACACACGGGCACCAACGTGCCTCTATTCGCTAATATCGAAGGTCAAGGTCGAGTGCCAAGCATGGTGACCCAACCGGAAATATTCAACATCATGAGCGCTTACTTAGGCTTGATTCCTTGAGCGACTCAGAGTGAGCATAATCCCAAAAAGCATTCCAGCAGGAAAGATCACGCGAAATGGGAATACAAGATGAGCGCGCTGGTTCGTAAAAGGCTTTTATGAGTTATTTTGCGTTTTAAATGAAGGGGAGTCTACAGAGCTAGGGTATCTCTGCATTTAGAGGCGGGATGGATTAGGACTTGTCCATACCACTACGCGCTCAATACCCTTAGCATCAGTGTTTAGATGATTTGTGTTAAGGGTATTGAGCGCATTAACTTACGGCGTGAATGTCATAGCACTGATCTTTACGTTTGTTCGCTACGGGGTTATACCAGTGGGCTTGAATCCGCTGGTGTACCAGTGCTTGCTGTGCCTATCAGCTCAACCTCATCAACAAAAACTTCTTGGTATTCGTCTAATAGCTCCACAAACTCTTCTGTAGAAAGAGCGAGTTCAATAAGAAGCTGCTCACCGTTGATCGCGGAAAACTCATCAGAGGCTATAAATTGCTCTGAGATCTCAGAGAAGTCGAAATGCTCCTCGGTTAATTCTGTAAGCCAAGTTCCAAGCTCCTCGTCTTCGTGTTCGAAGAGGTCATTATGAGCCCGCTCAACATAGTCACCAAAGGCCTCGGTTACCTCCGAGCTCAATGTGTCCTCGGTATTGCTTTCGTTTTCGCCTTCGTCCTCGTCTTCAAACTCATCGTCATCTATAAGTTCATCTGACTCGGAAAACCCAGTGAGTATTTCATGGCGTAGGCTGTCCCCAGATTCAAGTTTTTCCAACCAGTAAGCCATACCCTCTTCATCGGCATCGCGCTTTAATACATTTAAGTAGAGCAGCTCTATAAAGGCTTCATTATCAAGCTCGCCGTAGGTTTCGTGGAACTCTTCTGAAGCCATAAACGATTCAGCTACCTCTAGGAAGGACATCTCTCCCTTAGCCAATACGCTGGTCCAGTATCCAACCCCTTGATTATCCGCTTCACGATTAAAGGCTGTGTGGTAGAGGCGCACCAAGGCTGAATGAAATTGACCGCCAGAGATGTCGTGATCAGCCTCGTCAGGAGTATCACTGTCTTCATGCTCTTCGTCGTCATCAGGCTCGGTTTCTTCGTCGTCATCAGACTCGGTTTCGTCGTCGTCATCAGGCTCAGTTTCTTCGTCGTCATCAGACTCGGTTTCGTCGTCAGACTCGCCAAGTTCAGCCGACAGGGCTTCAACCTCTTCCTCGACCTGTGTTTCAGTGTCCTCAATGAATTCATCGGATTCAGAAAATCCGGTCAATATTTCAGATCTTAAGCCTGCGCCTGACTCCAGTATTTCGAGCCAGTGGGCTAACCCGTCTTCATCCGCTTCACGGCCGAGTACATTCTCATAGAGCAGGCTAACAAACGCCTCATTATCCAGCTCACCATAGGTCTGTTGAAACTCTTCGGAAGCTATAAAAGATTCGGCCACATCATTAAAGGACATTTCACCGCTTGCAAGCTGACTGGCCCAATGACCTACGCCTGCTGATTCTGCTTGGCGATCAAAAGTGGCATGGTAAAGGCGAACCAATGAAGAGAAAAATTGACCATTAGACATGGGGGCTACCTCGAATACACGGTGATATACCTAGGGTTAACTAACTGCCATAAAAGATAACAGGAAGGAGGCTGAAGGGCTGTTAGCAAAGTCACACTTATCCTGTGCGTTACCTCTCATTGTGCATGATTGACTTCACGGCATGTCTTATGGTGGGGCAAGCTGTATGCCAGTCAGTACGTTTATAGCGTAATTATATGAGGCAGTCCGTTGTCATTTTTTAATGGGGAGTAAGGGGGGCATAGTCTAATTCAGTCCACTTTGGGGCGGTGCTACTGAGCCATTTCCTGTGTATTAGTCTAGCTTGTCTGTTATTTATTCTCCGGCAGTTGATAGACTAATAAGTTATCAACGAATGGCTTGCACGTTAGTCCTTGCGCTTCTAAGAATTTGCAATACTGGGGGCACCCATAGTTTGAGCATGAGTGAAGCGGGCGGGGCTGTGGCGAATGTTTTCCATTGTGTCGGACATGTCTACTTCTGTTCGCATGGCTGTTCTTTGCACTGATGGGGCGCTATTGCTGAGCTGTCGTCCGACCACTAACAAATCATCACTCTTTAGAACCTCAAACGGCCCGAGTGACGCGCTTGCTTAAAAAGCAAGACACCACTCAGGCCGTTTGGTTTTGAGCTCTAACCGAGACAGAGGGAATCAATATTCCCCCTGTTCTCACTCACCCAAATACATTCATAAACTCTTCACCACCAGGCGACGGCGCTAGGTCGTCCGGCAAGAACAGATCCATCATCAGCGGCTCGCTTGGGTCGCAACGGTATTGTTCAAAGTCGGTGACGCCGGCCTCTTGCAAAGTCAGATCGTCGATGCAGAAGTTACCGGTAAACTCTGTTGCCGGTTTGCTTAAGATATGGCTTGCGGCATCGGCCATGATGGTCGGCCAGCGACCGTTCTTTTCCTGTAGGAAATCACCGGGCACGGCGCTGCTCATGGCAGTGGAGACGTAGCTGCGCGGCCAGAGTGCG
>Ga0209292_1004747_pt1 | contig 14183 bp, 8 predicted proteins | sample GOMGulsemesocosm_2_FD_184634 | JGI IMG/M metagenome (GOLD analysis project Ga0209292, IMG submission 184634) | Methane-oxidizing microbial communities from mesocosms in the Gulf of Mexico - GOM9C Gulf of Mexico (SPAdes) (version 2) | ecosystem: Environmental > Aquatic > Marine > Cold seeps... | reverse complement strand
AATTGTTGTTGATAAGACAGCGCTTCGCGAACAGTGACAAGTAGATCATCTACATCATATTCAGCGGGTAAGTTTTGCAATGGCATCAGCCATTTTTTTTGTGCCCAAATAGGAGCTTCGTAAGAGCCAATGGTCATGATGTCAAACTGGCCGTCAGAGATAGCCAAGTCGCTTAATAGGCGTTTTCGTAAAGTGTTCTCTGATAGTGTGCGCCATTTAATTTTAATCTGTGGGTGGCTTTTCTCAAATTCATTGGAGAGTGTTTGCATGATTAGCATGTCTTTATTATTGACCGTGCCTATGCTCAACTCGATAGAGTCTGCGGCTGGGTCTTTTGCTGGAAATAAACCATGCTTTGTCAGTAAAGATTCTAAGGTTCCATCGGCTTTTAACAACTGCAAGCCTGAGTCAAAATCTGCTTTGAGTTGTTGATAGTTGTTAGCCTGTGTGGAGAAAGCAATGTGAAATGGATGACTAAAAAAGGGGGCGGGTAAAAATTCTAACTCACCTATTAAATGTGGCCGCTGGGCGATCATGGTGTCGGCAAGGGTGTATTTATCGCCAATGGCAAAGTCGATACGGTTGCCGTTGAGCTTATCTAAATTTTGCAGATTGTTAGTGACGTATTGTTTATGTAAATAATTAGCCTGATCAAAAATAGGGGATATGACACTGCCTCTAACGACGCCAAATTGGTAATTTTTTAATGAATGCAGTAATGCGTTGGTATCTTTTTTATGGGCTAAAAGCTCTGGTATAGCTAGTGTTTTCTTTTTCAAAAAACCAATGTTGTCACCGGGAAAGGGAGCGGATAATACAAAGTTATTGAGTGCTGTTTCTTCTATATGACTTGGCATGTAGCCATCTACAATGCCGCGCGCTGCTAATGCTTTTGCCCGTGCTAAAGGATAGAAATCAATATGAACATCATAACCTAAGCGCTCATAAACCGCGCTCACCAGCTCGTATACGTAGCCCTTGTTGGGGAGTGATTCACCTATATAAGGGGCATAAGAACTTGTCGCTAATCTTACTTTTTTGGTGTTTGCTTGGCACAAGCTCGCTGTTAATAAAATAGAGATGACTAGAGATAGTGAGTATGTTTTTTTTATTATCATAGGCAATTACTTAATTCTGATTATAAATTGAGTAAAATGGCCAATAAGTTGCGCGCTATTGACTGATGTATAGCTGAATTTTTGTTCTAATATCTCTTATTACGCTATTATTCAAACACAATTCTTATGTACTAAGTGTTAATTTTTATATTTTCCCCCTGATATGCTTCTTTTTCAGTCTTAATCCTAAGTCTTTCTTATATATTGCAGGTGATTTCTAGAGAGTAGTTGATGGCTGTTCAAAAAAATACTAAGGATATTTGTGTAGTGGGAGTTGCGGTTGTTTATAGAATTTCATTTTAAGAGGAAGTTAATGGGCGTATCTATTTATCTAATATAGTGAAGAGTTGTACAAACGATCCGTTTTGTATTCGCAGCGCACTGCGCGCCGCATTAGAAAAATTAAATAGAATTGGCGAATACTATGCAGATTGCGAATGACAAAATCTTGTCCAAATACAGTGCTTGCCGCTGCTTTTTAGTGGAGCATTAATAAAAAGAGACGGTCCCAAGTCTTTCGCCGTGCTGACCCGCATGAAAGATATTGTGGAGCAGAGGGTTAGAGACCCTCTGCTACCTGATTAGGCCATAAGCCAAGGTTATAGATTATCACTCAGAATGAGACCTACTTTCAAATCAGTCGCTTCATAGATGATTTTGCCATTATGGATCACTACACCATCAGCAACCCCCATAGCCATTGGTTTTTTAAAAATCCGTTTAATATGCAATTTATATTGAATTGAGCCTGCATCGGGATATATCTGGCCAGTAAATTTAACTTTACCGACACCTAAAGCACGCCCTTTGCCCAACAAACCAGACCAGCCAAGATAAACACCTAAGAGTTGCCATAAAGCATCTAAACCTAAACAACCAGGCATCACCGGATCACCTTTAAAATGACAGGCAAAAAACCAATGCTCTGGAGTGATTTTCAGATTAGCAGTTAACTCGCCTTTACCAAACGTCCCTCCTTCATGAGAAATATGGTCAATTTCATCAATCATTAACATCAACGAGTTTGGTAGTTGAGCGTTGCCTTCGCCAAAAAACTCTCCCTTAGTCATATCTAAAATTTCTGTGTTTGAATACTGCATGCTAATCTCCAACGAGTGTAATAGAGTGCATTTTTAACAATTTCAGCGCTTATTGATTGTAAAAATCGGACCTGAAACGCTTAGAAAAATCGAAAGGGGTTGATAATAGATGTTTTCTAAAATCCTTGATTAAATGAGATTGGTCGAAGAAACCTAATGCTAAGGCTGCATCTAATGATTCACGAGGCGTTATGTATAACTGTCTGCAAGCATGTTGCATGCGGATTATTTTAGTAAAAGTTTTAGTGGTTAGACCGGTATGAAGTTGAAATGATCGACTTAAGTGACGACTACTGCAATCAACGCTCTTAGCTAGATCATTAATTTTAACATTTCCAGATGACTGATATACCAAATGTAGCGCTTGATCAAAACGAGAATTGGGCTGCGGTTGAAAATTATTCATTAGCCAATTCTCACAGATATTCACACGTTTATGGTAGTTACTTTGTTGGTATATCAGCTCATGAAGGTTATGAAAAAAAGCACATGGGAGGTATTCATTACCAACAAACTGGTCGGTAATTTCAGACAGGTCTAGCTTAAAAAAATGTCGTAATGCACCAGAGTAAAAGCGTATTCCAAAATACTCGCCGGCCTCTAAAATTTGCATGTCACGCGTTTGCAGTTGGGCACCACCTATGATTGAACCCTGAGGAGATATAAATATTGATTGAGTACCATCAGGAATCACTGGGTATGGCGTGGCTTTTTCTGCTTTAATTTGTAAGTAGGAATGAACAGTGCCTTTTAAAGCATCACAAGGATGGGAGGTTTTTAAAGTGAGGCCAAAATTGGCGAGTCCAGACCGAGTGATTGTCGGCTGAAATGATTTAAATAATTCTATCACTCGCAGTGCGCACCTTTTTCAATCAATTTATTTAGTCCCAATTGATTCATTAGGCTTACGCATTTTGACCGAAACGCCATAATACACCGCTTGGATCAATTACTACAAAATCGAGCATACCCCAAGGCTGTTTGGTGACGTCAGAAACTTTAATACCATATTTAGACTCGATTCTAGAATCTTTAATAGACTGATGCCACGAACGAATATCCTCTACAAGCAAGTGCATCATTAAGTTTTCCGCGAACTCCTTCTCATAAAAGTCCTGAAGTAAGAAACTACAGCTTCCATGATGAAAATAAGCAATACCATCGGAGTCGGATGACTTGGTAAAACCTAAATCCGAATAGAATTCTTTAGATAGATCAAAGTCTTTTGCTGGAACGAACGCTTTAAGTTCTATTGTATTTAAATTACTCAATGTTTTAATTTCCTAGGTATCTAAGGCCTGCATTTTCGGCGGTTTTGTAGCGAGGAACGTAACACCCGTCCAAGCCTCGAAGTGGCTGATGCAACATGCACTTGTTAAGTTTCACTGCATTTGCTCCTTGAATTTTCTTTGCTCATGGAGGTCGTGACAAACGTTTAAAGCTAAATTAATCACAGTTTCATACTTTTCTTGAGTCGAATCCAGCAAAGATATACAAAGAATAAGCGTGGATTCAATATGACTTTTTAGTGTCTCACTTGATCTTAGGTAATGACCCAAGGTAACCTCAAGTGTTTCATGATTTGGTTTACCCTAGGCACCGAATGTACCATTGTAATTTGGATGGGCATATTCACATAGCATTTCGCAATGTATTTGAAACTAACCCTTCATAGCTTTATCAACCGAATCTATACATTTTAAGACATTTATCTTTTCTGGAAATTCTTCGTCATTTGACTACCCAGCAATTAAGCGCCTCATCATTTCACTAAAATGAGAAAGGTCTATTGTTTTTGTCAGATGTTCTAGTTTTGAGTTTACAAACCAAGCCACTGCTAAGGTTTCTTGAGCTGCTCGGGCCGAAACAACGGCACCTACAAGTAAATTAGATTTATAGAGGAGATAAGCAGATTCAGTGAGTTCAATGAATCGATATAGAACAGACTCACGATAGTAATCAGCATCGAAGGTAGGTGTATGTGCAATATTTTTTGATATTGGATTTACCGAAGTGCTTAGATTGTTTTTCCACACGGAAAGTCCAAGCATTGCTTCATCTATATCGTTGTACACAAATTCTCCCTGGGAAACTTAACAGCTTTATAGGCGGTAACATCCTGAATTTAAACACGGAATATTTCCGCCTTTATGACAAGGGATTATAGGATCGATGAAAAACATCTACTTAACTTTATCGAGTATGAGTCAATTACCAGCCATATTCAGTGAGAGATTATTTATATTAAGGGCATAATCATACTTGCTACGGAGCCACCAAATCCCTTGGATTACCGCCGGAGCAATTCGCTAAATTGGCGACAGGACGTCGCGAAGAGCGAAGTTAGGCGTGCGATTGCATGGATGCGAAATAGCCTTTTTGGTTCCGTTTCTTTTAGTCCATTCCAAAAGAAATGAACTCGCCGTAGGCGAAACTGCACCATAATCCCTTGAACTTAAACATCAAAAAATAGATTAGTTAATTTCATTTGACCTTAAACTGCCTAGAAAAATATGATGCCACTTCATAAATTTCTAGCACTAGAATATCGACTCAAACAATCACCATCAATGAAAACCAACCCTATCCAATAATTACCTGCAATTTGACCTTATAGTCAGTTATAATAGCCCTTTCTTAATTTGGATAGCAGTGTAAACAATGAGTGACGAGATCAAATACAAAAACAACCCCCTCAACGGTGTGGGTCTAAAAAAAGTGGTCAGTGACTTAGTCGAGCAATACGGTTTTGATATCTTGTTTGCCTATCTAAATATCAACTGCTTTAAAACCAATGCGAGTATCGACTCAAGCGTTAAGTTTTTGAAAAAAACGGAATGGGCACGTGAAAAAGTAGAAACTTTTTACATGTATGAATACAAAAGATACCCGCGTGCTAGCTCTGAACAGTTTAAATTACCGCCCAGAGATCGTATTGTCCCCGATCATCAAGAGGCTGGTGAACCGGCAATTTTATCACTAGAAGATGCGCAGAGACTGAATGAAAAGCGCGCTAAAAAAGCCGCTGAATTTAAGAGTAGCGCTCGCAATGGTGGCAAAGGCAGTTACCAGAAACGTAGCTTTGGTGGCGGTTCTGGGGCTAGTGGTTATAATTCTCATCGCGGCCAATCTGATCGCTCTGATTCAAAGCGTAGCTATAGTAAGCCTAGCGAATCTAAAAGCTCTAATGATACGGTTAGTGACGACCCATGGGCTGCTTGGAAAAAATAGTATTATGATGCCTCTGCACATGTAGTGAATGCATTCGTTATGCAGAGATCTCATTATAAAGGTTAAAGCTCTCTGTTAGCTTTAACCTAGCCCATTCTTCTACCCCTTTTCATTATCAACCTCTATCCCTCTATTATCCACTTTGGTTTTCTCAATTTTTAACAGTGAGTGCCGTAAAGTTAGTTTGGCTATTGCTTACCATTAATTTAACAATGCTCTTTAAGCAGGTCTGAATTTTTTACAATGAGATACTCATCCCTTAATTAGAATACCGGCAAAAAACGTTGTGGTTGATAGATTAACCGGTCAAAGAATTGTAGCTGAAATGTAAGAGTTTAAAAATTTGGTTTGAGAGACAACAAGCCTATAAAGGATTGTTTTTAATCAATGGTGTCGCTTTTAGACGTTCAACTTGGTCTATTATTTATACCTCGCTGTAATATTCATTGATTGGTGATTAGCCTGTTTAAGTATCTATGCGTCGCTTTTAACTAATTTCATAGGGTTTTTAGTAGTAACATCTGGGTGAATAACTGTGTTGCATGATTAAAAAATAATAACAAATAAAAGTAAGTTTGACCTTGAGATATTTCAGCAAAACATTGTCGTTATGTTGTTTTCTTGTGAATGTGTTGAGCTGCTAACAGGATAACCCCATGGAAAAGAACCTTGATCTCTCTCGTGTCCCCAATGCCAGTATCAAAACCTCTAAGATAGGTTTTCTACTATTAGGCGACTACTCTATGATTGCACTAGCTTCCGCGGTTGAACCATTGCGTATGGCTAACCAGCTCTCGGGGCGCGAACTTTATAGTTGGTATTTACTCAGTACCGATGGTGAGAGTGTTAAAGCCAGCGATGGTATGAAAGTAGAAGTGGATGCAGCTATCACAGATGCGCCGGGTATCGATACATTGATTGTCGCAGGTGGCATTAATATCACCAAGAATTATAGCAAAATTGAACTTTCTTGGCTGCGGAGTCTCGCTTCAAACAATGTCGTTTTGGGGAGCATTTGTACTGGGGCTTATGTATTGGCGGCAGCGGGTTTACTCAATGGTTATGACTGTAGCGCACACTGGGAATATATAGCACCTCTGCAAGAGGCCTTTCCGAAAGTTAACTGTAACCGCAAGCTCTTTACTCATGATCGCAATCGTCTAACCTGTTCTGGGGGCGGGGCGCCGATGGATATGATGCTCTATATCATTACGTTACAGCACGGTAGAGCTATTAGTGGCGCCATCTCAGATATGTTTGTTTGTGATCGTGTGCGCTCACAGGGCGATCAGCAAAAAGTGCCGTTGCGCCATCTGTTAAGCACAGCGCAGCCTAAGTTGGTGGAAATTGTTGAGCTGATGGAAGCAAATATTGAAGAGCCTATCGAGCTGGACGAGCTGGCCAGTTTTGTTAGTGTATCAAGACGCCAATTGGAGCGACTGTTTCATCGCTACTTGAACTGTACGCCTTCAAGGTATTATTTACGGTTGCGCCTGGATCGTGCAAGACAGCTATTAAAGCAGACCACTCTATCAATTATTGAAGTATCTTCTGCGTGTGGTTTTGTCTCTACCCCACATTTTAGTCGCTGTTATCGCAAGCATATTGGTTTTTCACCACGAGAAGATAGAACCGGAATGTGGACGGATACAAGTTTAGATATCCATCGTTTAGAGTTGGATGTATCCGCTGAAAATATGGTGGTTAGCTCACCAATGCACAGTGTTTTAAAAGCGGCGAGAGCCGAGCCGAGCTTCGCCTCTATCCAGGTGAGTGGGCATTAAATAAACTCAGGCAGGCTAAATTGTATTTTGGTCTGCCTAATATCGATATTTTTGAAACTCATTGTGTATGGCGTATTTTAAAATATCATTCATATAAAAATTATATGTAGTATAGCCCTCTATCACTATCGGTTATAGAGATTCGGCTCCCCCTTATCTCTTAGTCATGAATAAGTCGCTTCACTATCAAGCCTATTTATTGATTCTACTTCAGTTAGATAATAACCAATGAACCTATGTGTGCAGTTAATTTTTTTGATTTTACTGTAATACTAATATCTTTCACCCTGTTCTCACTTTGAAGCTGCGGATTCTGCTAATAGTTAAGAATTATCCTTAATTAATGCATTTAGTTTATGTTGTGTTCATATTTTGTTTATTTTTTGTTAATGTTTTCTCGCTCTTGTCAGAAAATGTGCCTTAAATAATAAATAAAATAAGGATGTTATGCTTCAGTTTATTTCAAAGTCTCGATTCGAGGATAGTTTAAAAATATACGTATTAGCACTGGTCTCGGTATTTCTAGGGACATTAGTGTTTTATGCGTTTCCACCTTATAACTATAGTTTTTACTATTTCATTCCTTACATTTATCTTTTTTTATGTATCAAATTTCTTAGTACACGGTTGCTATTGTTAGCTTCATTTTCATTAGGCTGTGGAATTTTCTTTAGAGGGATGTTTTGGCTCTATGATTTTAGTGCCGCTATCGACCCTAATTATCATTACAGCGTTGTGATAATTAACTCAATAATATTGTTACTTTTAGCTTTGTTTAGCACAACTATACCGTCAATACTGACTTCCTACTCGGCAAAAATACTGAATCATACGAACCCTTTTTTCTTGGCTGTATTGATTTTTACCTTGTTTGAGTGGATAAGGTCTACCTTATTTACAGGGTTACCATACTATCAACCCGGATATATTTTGATAGATACGCCTTTTTCTAAACTCGCGCCGGTGGGCGGAGTACTGTCAATGACGTTTGTGTTTTTCTGCATGGTCTCCGCTGTTTTATCTTTTTGTTTCAGTCGTGGTAAATCTAAGCTTATTTCGTTGGGGGGAATGCTTTTAATTGTATTGGCAACAGCTTTGCTAAATATGACGCAGTGGAGCCAAGACAGTGAAAATCTTGATGTGAGAATAATACACGGGACATCAAGTAATGCTGATAAAGAAGACTTTGTAGAAATGCATCAGCGTATCAATAGGTACTTAGAATATACCTTTGATACTAACGATAACTCAGTGACTCCTGAACTCGTTATTTGGCCAGAAGGCTCTGTTACTTCTGCCCAGGGAATGTATCGAAAAATAAGAAAGTCCACTGAAGTGCTACATGCACAAGGCACAAAGGTATTGTTTGGTGGCTATCCTGAAGATTATCAAAATAAATACAATGCCTTACTCTCTGCTGAAAATCTAAAAATAGAATACCGTAAGTACCATTTAATCCCCTTCGGTGAGTACACCCCTGATATTCCCATTCCATTTCTTAATTTGGGACAGCATTTACCTGAAATTGATAATAGCTCATTAACTAAAGGGCCTAAATATCAACCTGTTAGTACGCTAGGTAAGCTGAAATTCCGAGCGGGTATTTGTTTTGAATTAATCTTCGGAGATGAGCTGAGAGTGACGGCATCTGATTATGATGTATTTATTCATATCAGTGATCTTGGTTGGTTTAACGGGACGCCAGTTGCTTTTCACATGCTGCAAATGGCTAGAATGCGCGCCATAGAATTATCAAAGCCAGTTCTACGCGCTACGAACTTTGGTATTTCTTCAGTGATTGATCATCGAGGTCAGGTGTTAGGGCAAATAAATGAGCAAGTAGAACAGTATTTTGATGTCAATGTTACCAGTCAAAAGGGGTTAACGCCTTATGTTCGCTTCGGTAGCATCCCTTTGGTATGGGGGTTATTGGTTATTTATTTGATATTGGTTGTGCGAAGAATTGCACTTTTAAATTATAAATCAAAACCATATTTAGGTTGGTTGGAGAAAAAGTATGAGTAAGCAAACGTCTTTGTATTTAGCAATCGCACTCATTGTCAGCATAGGCTTTTGGCGTTTTATTTGGAAAGAAGAGCCTGAAGTTATCACGTTAACGACAGCCCCAGTCGAGAACAATGCCGTTGCTAATAGCCCTTTCTCATTAAGCTCTTTAGTGGGGAATCAAAAGAATAACAGCCCAGACTTATCGCAAGGCAATAAGAAAGTGATAGAAAATGCGCTTCCACCTGGTGGGGATGAGTTTTTGTCAGAATTAAATAAGCTCACGGCAGCAATAAAATCTGATCTGAAAGTCCCTCAAATTCTAGATAACCCCGAAATGAATAAAATCATTAAAGAAGCCGAGCTATTGATTACTAAAGTGGACCAAGAAAATGGTTTTGATACACCCGCTGTGATTACACAATTATTAAATGCCACCCGTACCACTCAAGATCCTGAAATTGAAGTGTTGTTGGAAAAAGTAGATGCCCTTGAAAACGACTTAGTAGAAGTATTGCAAACCCTACAGTAATCAAAAATATTGTGTGCCGATTGGATTGGAGCAAGAAAATGATGGATTATAATTTTTGTCGTAATGTAAAAATAATAAAAATTGGATTTGTAACATTACTCAGTGTATTCACAAGCCAAACTCTTCAAGCAGAAGGTTTGTTAGGCTCACTTGAAGGGGATGTTAATGCAAGTCAAGGCGGCTTAACTTATACGTTACCCATCAATGCACCGCAAGGTATCAATGAGCAAGTACCAAAACTGTCACTGAGTTATCAGCAGGGGCAAGGTAATGGAGTATTGGGATTAGGGTTTTCCATATCCGGGCTTTCTGCTATTAGTCGCTGTGGGGCCGTTGAGAATGTAGATGGTTATCAGGGAGCTGTTTTAAATAATAGCAGTGATCAGTTCTGCTTAGAGGGCGAACGACTGGTTCCAACACAAGGCGCTTTAGGTGAAAATGGAACCCTATACAGTGCATCGAATAATAGTTTTTCAAAGATTGTATCCAGAGGTGGCGCAGGTTCTGGGCCGGCTTACTGGGAGGTTCATTCTAGCGATGGCTTTATCTATCATTATGAAAATGCTGATAGTGTCTCTGATAGCGGCGATCTGGATAGCTGGAAAGTTACCAAGAGGTTAGATCGATTCAATAACGAAATCAATTATAACTATCAGAAGCTTGGTGGCTATTCCGTGATTTCTAAGATTAATTACGGGCCTCATCAAATCGAGTTTATTTATGAAAATAGACCTGATCCCTTCCTTTCGTACCAAGCCGGAAAAGCAATAAACTTAAATAAACGTCTCAGCGGTATTCAAGTAAGTAGTCGCCAACAAGATATACATAATTATCAGTTTTCATATCAAGAGGTAGATGGGTTAAGTCGATTAAACGCAATAACATTTTGTGAGGCTAGTGGCAGTAATTGTGCGCCAGCAACGCAATTTAATTGGGAAAATAGTATTAATGAAGCTGTTGAAATAGTCGATTTTGATGTGCCTTCCAACTTTATGACTTATCAAAGTGCTGATATGAATAGAGATGGCTTCAAAGACATGTGTTACTTAGGTGATAAAGGCCTTTACTGTGCGCTAGGGGGAAAAGACCAGCTTCCGGAAAACTTTCAGCTTTGGACAAGTGATTTAAACCAAGCGCGTTGGTTAACACCAAACAATTACCCTAGCCTTACTTTAATTGATCTGAATAATGATTTGTACCCTGATTACTGTGTTGCTGATAATGGTGGGCTTTACTGTGGGATAAACAATCAAAATAAAGGCTTTAGTGGTGGGAAATACTGGTCTAACATCAATAACAAAAATCGTTATTTTCAAGATATAAACAATGATAGGCTCGTTGATATTTGTATTGCAGATACAACCGTTGACTGTTACATCAATAATCAAAGTGCCTTTGTAGAAAAACACACTATCTCATCGGTAAATTGGTTAGATTTGGGCAAAAACGCAAACAGTAAACGCAGCTCTGTGAGATTTGTCGATATTAATGGTGACCGCCTAGATGATTTGTGTGGCATAGACTCAGCTGGCTTTAGCTGCCAGTTAAATCAAGGTGAAAACAGCCAAGGTGTATACAGCTACGGTTCAAAACAGTCTTGGTCAAATCAGTTAACTCAAGCATTGTTAAATACCTCGCGACTGTTAAACCACGCGCGCTATAGCGACACTACGATAAACAGTACTTTGCGTTTCGCAGATTTAAACGCAGATAATTTACTGGATTTTTGTTATCGAGATAAAACGCAAGTCAATTGTGCGCTTAACACAGGTATTGCTTTTACTCATACGCAATTGTGGACAACATTAGATGCCGACTATGGCATTTACGATTTAAGTACTTCCTATACAGGATTGAACAATCCATTAGACGATAACATTGTTTATCGTAGTGCATTTGATAGCGCATTTAATTTGATTGATTGGAACCAAGATGGACGTGCTGACTTATGTAGCGCTATTGGTAACGGTCGTTTTGCATGCGGTACAAATAAGGATAGTCAATTTGAAACCTTGGACGAAGTCGCCCCGCTATACGAATTTATCGGTAAAATCACCATCGCAGGAGAGGAGCAAAGACCACTATATTCGCCTTTAAGCGTCGTCGATATCAATGACGATACCGTATCAGACTTGTGTTATCGCAGTGATCAAGGTATTAGCTGTGCAATAGGGCAAGCTAAAAATTACAGTAAGTTAAAATCTATCGTGACTGGCTATAACAACCAGACAAATATTGAATATGGATTATTAACCGACCCTAATGTGTACGTTCAAGGTGGCAATATTGGCAATAACCTTTTATCTTTCACACCCAAAAGAGAAGTTGTCACTAGCATAGAAACCTCAGATGGCATTGGCGGGTTTAATCAACTCACTTTCACTTACGAAGGTTTACGCTACGATACTAAACTGGGCCTTACAGGTTTTGAAAAGGTCAGTCGATTTAATTCTAAAAGCGAGGTGCTAAATGTTACCAGCTATGAGCAAAGTGGGGATTTCAAAGGGCAAATTCTCTCTATTGAATCGTCATTAAAGGGTAATATTCAAGAAAAAATTAGTTATCAATACGAAATTATTGAACAGCAACAAACCCCCAAGATAAGCAGAATACGCAGTAAAGAAAAAACATCTCAATCCTATGATATTAATGGTCAGCTTTTAAGCACGCTTAATACGCAATATCTTAGCTACGATGATTACGATAACCCAACCAAAATAGTCGATCATAAAACCGGTAATAATGAGTATTATACGCAAACCACAGCGACGGCCTACAGTAATAATCAGGATACCTGGTTATTAGGTAATCCAGTCGATATAACGGTCACGCACCAAAATGCGACAGGCACCATCAAGCGTCAAACTCAAATGCGTTACAATCAACAAGGGGCGCTCATTGAGGTGGTGGTAGAACCCAATAGTCCATCGGCGCTTAAAAGTGAATATAGCTATGATACTAAAGGGAATCGAATCACTAGTGCTATTAGCAGTGCTGACGGTGCTGTACGAAGCACCCGTACAGAGTTCGATAACAATGGGCTATATGCGGTTAGTAATACCAATCCCTTAGGCCACCAAGAACACTTTGTCTATTCACCACGCTGTGGCCTTCCCACTACACAGACAGGACCTAATGGATTAAGTACGCATTGGGAATATGATGGAATTTGTAACAAGGTTAAAGAAACAAGACCGGATGGCACTGAAACGACTTGGCTTTATCAATTTGCTCAAGGGGGGAGTGCAGGGCCATTCTCTGATGATCACAGTGTCTATAGTATTACAGAGCAAACCAGCGGTGCACCAGCAAGTACTGTTTATTTTGACGGCCTAAACAGAGAAGTGCGTACCAAAACCACCGGATTTGGCAGTAAAACAATCTACCAAGACAAGGTTTATAATTATCGAGGCCTAATAGAGCGCGCAACCTTGCCTTACTACGAGCGTGAATTTCCCGGGGATAATAGCTATTGGGTGGCATCTACCTATGATGTACTAGGCAGGCAATTAAGCGTATCTAAGCCAGGAGAGCAGGGTAGTGTTGTGACTAAGTATGGTTATGATGGGTTCAGTGCTTGGGAAGAAAATGCCAAAGGTATTCGCAAAACCACCAAAAATAATCTCCAGGGAAAAACCGCAGAAATTGTTGAAAATAACGGCCAGTCAACGATACGTTTTCAATATGATGCCATTGGCAATCTGCTGAGTAGTAATGCAAATGGCTACGTGATTAACAATGAATATGATAGCAACGGCAACAAAATCAAAATGACAGATCCAAGTATGGGAACTTGGCGATATGACTATAATGGTTTTGGAGAAATGCTCAGTCAAACTGATGCCAAGGGGCAGACCAGCACATTAACCTTTGATGCATTAGGGCGCATGATGACCCGTACAGATATTGATGGTATCTCCACTTGGCAATACGATACTGCTGAAAACGGCATAGGGAAACTATCAGCACTGACCACGAAAGGCGTTACTGGCAATACTTTTGAGCAATATTATTATGATCAGTACGGTAGGCCTGTTGTCCAAAAAAAGGTTGTCAGCAATAAGGAGTTTATAACAGAAACAAATTACGACCAATACAGCCGCGTTAAGACAGTATTTATGCCTGATGATATTTCTTATGATCACGAGTATCAAGACGGTCTTTTAAAGCGCGTTACTATGCCAAAAAAGCAGCTGTGGGACTATGATTTTATTAGGCTTGAAAAAGCCATGGAATCTTACAGCGAGCAGATAACTGAACTTCAAAAACTGATTATTAGTCATCGCAACAAGCAAGTAGAGTACTTGAATAAAGCCGATGAGTTTAGAATTGCTTCTCTGGAGTGGTCGAGTAAAGCAGATAACTTACAACCAGAAGCGCAACAGCTATTAGCAGCGGCCGCATCTTTGAAAAA
>Ga0209292_1004746_pt1 | contig 14184 bp, 11 predicted proteins | sample GOMGulsemesocosm_2_FD_184634 | JGI IMG/M metagenome (GOLD analysis project Ga0209292, IMG submission 184634) | Methane-oxidizing microbial communities from mesocosms in the Gulf of Mexico - GOM9C Gulf of Mexico (SPAdes) (version 2) | ecosystem: Environmental > Aquatic > Marine > Cold seeps... | reverse complement strand
GGGCCAGAACATTAATCTTAATCGATACTTCCGCGAGTATGCTAGATAATTCTATCGTTAATATCATTCGAAAAAAATATATGCCAGATGATCAAAAAAGAGCCTCTTCAAAATGGTCTAGAGCGATTTTAGCTGTTGAGTGGTTAATCGCAAAATTCCCAGTTCAAAGTCAATATCAAATATATACTTTTAATACAGATGTATCCGCGACACTAAAAGGAAGTATTCATAAATGGCATTATATCTCAGATAAAACATCACTCAATACAAGTATAAAAAACTTGCGATCACAGATCCCGAATGGCGGCACTAATCTTGAAAAAGCATTTCAAGCTGTAAATTATCTAAACCCATTACCTGATAACATTTTATTGATAACTGACGGATTACCTACCCAAAGTAATTCAACAAATAAAAAAGCGACAACAATTACAGGGCCTCAAAGAGAGGATTTATTTGAAAAAGCGGTAAATAGTTTACCTGAAGGGATCCCTGTAAATGTTCTATTGTGGCCTATGGAAGGCGACCCTATGGCAGCGTCGGCATTTTGGAAGTTAGCTCAATATACTTCAGGCTCATTTATGAGTCCGTCTAAAGATTGGCCTTAGGAGACGAATATGGCAAGAAATAAAAGGATACAACAAGAATCAAGCATTGCTTTTTTAGATGTGATTTGTTGTGGCTTTGGTGCCATCATTTTACTCTTGATGATAACAAAAACAGTACAACCCATCGTATTAGAGCAGTCTGAATTAAATTTGGATGCGCAAGTTGAAAACTTACAAAAAACCTTATTTACCATAAGAGGCGAAACAACGATTTTTAATAGAAATTTAACTGCAAAACATGAACAAATAGATACAGAAAAAAAACGAATTGCAATTTTGCGTACTCGACTAGCTACTATTGAAGCGCAATATGCACAAACATCAAAAGCAGCCACCTATATGCAAAAAGAAAAAGGGAAACTAGCAATTGCACTTCAGTCACTTTCAGATGAAATGGCACGGCTATTAGGCGCAAATTATCAAAATAAAAACAATCTGATAGGTGGGATACCGGTAGATAGTGAATATTTGGTATTTATAATAGATACATCAGGCAGCATGTATAACTATGGTTGGCAAAGATTATTAGAGGAGATCATTGCAACATTAGATATTTATCCCAAAGTAAAAGGAATTCAAATTATGAATGATATGGGTAAATATATGTTTACTAATTATCGTCGCAAATGGATCCCAGATACGCCAGGTAGAAGAGAAGCGATCATAAAAAGACTCCGAACTTGGAACCCATTCAGTAATAGTAGTCCAGTAGAAGGTATTCAAAAAGCGATAAGTACGTTTTTCACGCAAGATAAAAAAATTAGCTTATATGTAATGGGTGACGAATTTTCAGGACGCTCTATACAAACTGTTCTTAATACAATAGAGCGGATTAATAAAGTAAATGAAGCTAACGAAAGGTTAGTAAGAATACATGCGGTGGGATTTCCTGTTCAATTTATGAGACCAAGTCATTTACAAACAACAGGAATACGATTTGCAACTTTAATGAGAGAGTTAACCTATCGAAATGGTGGTACTTTTGTGGGGTTAAATGATTACAAAGTAAGGTGATATCTCTTTTCTACATTAAATATAAAAAGGACACATTAATGATAATTAACATTTTGAAATTCATCTCTTATATTGTAGTTTTTGTTGTTTTTACTGGATGTAAAAGTACTTTAACTGTTAAAGGCCAGTTCCCTACCCCTGTCGTAAATAAAATGCCATATACCTTAGGAGTAATATATGACAAAGATTTTAAAGGTTATCAATATACAGAGCAGGACAAAAAACGGGATGAATGGGAAATTGAAGTGGGTGATGCTCAGTTGCAGCTATTTAATACAGTTTTACCAGCGATGTTCACTGATGTTGTTAAAGTAGATGATCTTGAAAGTAAGCCAAGTAGGTCAATAGATATCTTTTTTAAACCTCAGGTTGATGAACTGCAATATAACGTACCTGCAGAAACAAAACTGAATATGTTTGAAGTCTGGATCAAATATAATATGAAGGTATATGACAACCAAGGACAATTATTAGCTGATTGGATATTAACCGCGTACGGTAAAACCCCAACTGCATTTATGCAAACCCAAGAAAGTGCACTAAACGAAGCGATGGTAATAGCTCTAAGAGATGCAGGCGCAGGCTTAACGCTTAAATTCAGTCACATACCTGAAATAAATAACTGGTTAAAGAAACATGCAAATAAAGAAACATCAAATGGTGAATTTAAATAATAGAAGCTATGCTTAATTTATAAGCATTCCAATTTCAATTGCTCAATACCTAAGGTGATTATGATGATAAAACAATCTTTTATGAGTGTATTTAGCCTTTTCTTTGTATTAGCTCTATTGAATGGCTGTACTACTGTGACCATTGAAGAAGTACAACATGCCAATACCGAATTAGTAGAAGGTGAATCAATCGTTGTTATTGGCAGAAGAACCAGTAGCGATTATGAAACTGAACCTGAACTTATCTCATGTATTGGCAAAATATTAGCTAAGGGTGAAAATCAATTGAATGTAATACCTGAGCAAACCTTTGTTGATAATTTATATCCTTGGTTTGAGCCTAGAACAGCCCCTCTGAGAGTAAGGGATCTTCAAAGGTTGCTGACCTATGATGCTGTTTCAGAAAAATTCAGTGATTTTAATGTGCATTATATTATTTGGGTTGATGGTAATACAGAAACTACACGTAGCTCTGGCAGTATAACTTGTAGTCTTGGTGGCGGTGGACTAGGCTGTTTTGGATTTGGAACTTGGGATAAAAAAGCTGAATATGAGGCTTCAATCTGGGATTATAAAAAGAAAAAGCTGATTGGTAAAATAAGTAGTGAAGCAGATGGTACATCCTATATGCCAGCGGTCGTGATACCTATCCCTATCATTGCACAAGTGCAAGCCGATGCTTGTAAAGGTATGGCTGTACAGCTAAAGCATTTCTTTAATAATACTCAGGGTTAAATTTAACAGGAGTTCTTATGAATCTAATATCTAAATTTATTAGCTGCTTTATTATCTTCCCCTTTTATGTGTCAACACTTGGTTGCTCGATTAACCCTGCAACAGGAACTCCTGATATTGTTTTAATGTCTGAAAGCTCAGAAATTGAAATGGGTAAAGAGATGCATGAAAAATTAATTAAATCTATGCCTATTTATCAAGATGAAAAACTAACTGAATATGTTAATAGCATTGGCCAAAAAATAGTAAAAAATAGTCATAGGTCGGATATTAAATATCACTTTACTATCATAGATGCGCCAGATATAAATGCATTTGCACTTCCAGGTGGTTATATTTATATAAATAGAGGACTATTGAGTTACTTAGATTCAGAAGCACAATTGGCAGCAGTGTTAGCCCACGAAGTTGGCCACGTTACTGCAAGGCATGTTGTCCGGCAAGATTCTGCTAGAAAAGGAGCCAGTGTATTATCTGTTTTATCTGTGTTTACCACAGGCAGTGCCGCTATTGGTGATGTTACCAACCTTTGGGGAACAGCAGCTGTTAAAGGTTACGGTAGAGAAATGGAGTTAGAGGCTGATGGTTTAGGCGCTGAGTATTTGTTTAACACAGGATATGACCCCCATGCCATGGTTGAAACAATTGGCGTATTGAAAGATCAAGAAAAGTTTGCGCGTTATAGAGCTAAAGAAGAAGGTAAAAAAAGTAAAAGTTACCATGGTGTATTTTCAACACATCCAAGAAATGATATTAGACTAAAAGAAGTTATCTCAAAAGCGGGTACGCTACCATCTGGAACTAATAAAAAGGTTAATGAACAGATTTATCGAGAGAAAACGGAGGGCATGATCTATGGTGTAAATTATAGTGCGCTACAAAAAAAGCAACCAATAGAAAAAAATAGATATGTTCATGAAAAATTAGGTTTTTCACTTTTATTCCCCGTTGAGTGGCAAGTTACAAATACAAGGAAAGCAATTATAAGTGAACCCAAAAGTAAATCTGCTCAAATTCAATTATTGGTTTCTAAAAGACTAAAAGGTGTTTCTCCGGGAGAACATTTAAGAAATCAAACCAAGGTATTAATGTTAAAACGTTCCGAAGACTTCAAACAAAATGGCTTGATTGGCCACACTGGCATCATAGCAGGTACTGCTGGTAACAATGATCAAAGAGTTGCCACTATTTTTCAAGGAGGTCGTGCGTTTACACTCATCACCACAGTAAATAAGCCAGATCCCAAAATAGATTACGATAGTTTATTTTTGAAAAGCATTCATAGTTTTAAACCTCATAGAGTACAAAATACTAATAAAAAGTCTAAGGTAATACATTATGTTAAGGCAAATGATCAAACTAAGTTTTCATTGCTCGCTAAGCAGTTAAAAATTGGGCTTTATGGAGAGCAACAACTTAGGTTGATTAATGGACAATACCCTAGAGGAGAGCCTTTACCTGGTCAATGGATTAAAATAATAAAGTAAAACACATTAGTTATTGAGTGCTTTTTTAGGTGTATTTGATTACACTTCGCAATCAAAAAACTAACTCGATAGGTATTTTAGTGATTGATGCATTACGTGATCAATTAACATTAATGAATGAGAACTTTGTTGAAAAGCAATCAGGATTTAAAGTGAAAGTTATTCCATATTTTTGTTCTGTATTTATTAAGAAAGATATCAAAAAAGAAGGCGTACTGACCTTTTATACAAATCAATTATTAAAAGTTTTTTTGGTTATATTATTTTTATTATTTGGCTTAGCAATTTATGATTCAGAGCAAGGTATCAATCATGGGCCTGTTCAGCTTGGTTTAGCTGTGTTAATTTTTATTAATTTAATAATTAGTCATATTGCTATTGAATCTCTGAAATCTCGAATACTATTTTGCCAAGTAAATAAAGCTCAATCGACTACCAAAGAATAGTGAATTATCCTCCTAGATTATCCCTATACAAAATAGGGATAAATTGACTACTTAATTAATTTGTTTATAATTCGAGCACAATAATAAGAAATAAAAACAATATGGTAAGTTAATATGGATTTTTCTACCGAAGAGTTAGACTTTTTTCAACAAGTATTCACATCAAATTCAGACTGCTTAGACAATAGTAATAATGAGCATAATTTAACTGTTGAAACGACTATCCCTAAAAATATAGCCGATATCCTGGGCAACGCTAAACTGACACTATTAGCGCAAATTAGCCATTATCAATTATGGTTTCCTTTAACAATAACAACCAATAAAAATAACGAATTCACTCCAATCCTTGGTACGCCTGAAATAGTCGATATGCAAGGTGTAGATCGTAGCTGGAGAGTTAATTCTCCGCCGAATGTATCATTGCATAAAAAAGGAACAAAAATACAAGTCGAAATATTATCCTTATCAAGTTCCGGTATTACAATGCGTGCAAATTGTATGACGAGTGCTAAAAAATTATTTGAAGCAAAAGAGCTTGAAATGCATTTACCAGACCAAAGGCATGTAAAACTCGCACTAGAGTCAGTTAGAACAGAAGATAATATACTCGCAGGAAAGTTCAAAAATGTAGCCCATGGCAGAGATTGCTTAAGGAAGTTTTTATTTAACCTTCATAGAACTGAGTATTCTGAGCTGTATGATAAGCTCAATTAAAGCTGACATTTCTGAATTCTTGTATATGCAAGTCTGAATTACCTGTTATCATCCCCCTTTTTGTAATATCTGATATAAAGATATTACAAATATACCTTTAAATATAAAGATAGTGCGCTCATTTTCCTGTTGATTTTTTAGGTATAAATTCATAAAACTTATTTTATTTTCTCCTAAGAAGAACTTTTTAATGAAAAAAATACTTGTTATCGGTTATGTTTGGCCTGAACCAAATTCATCTGCTGCTGGTAGCCACATGCTATCAATACTGCGATTATTTAAAAAACAAGATTGGCAAGTTGAGTTTGCAACTCCGGCTCAAAAAACTGAACATATGATAGATTTAGAGCTTGAAGAGATCACAAGTAAAGAGATTGCATTAAACTGTTCTAGTTTTGATGAATATATTACTGCTTTATCTCCAGATATCGTAATGTTCGATCGTTTTATGATGGAAGAACAATTTGGCTGGAGGGTTGATAAATATTGTCCAAATGCTTTAAAAATATTAGATACTGAAGATTTGCAATGCCTAAGAAATGCACGCCACCAAGCTCATAAACAAGAGCGAGAGATGACGCTTAATGATTTACAAAGTGATATTGCTAAAAGGGAGATCGCTGCTATCTTAAGATGCGATATATCTTTAATTATATCAAGTTTTGAAATGGATCTTCTTAAAAATACATTTAACATACCAAGTGATATTCTCCATTACTTACCGTTTATGCTAGATTTAAATAAGTTGCCAACTCATACTAAGAAATTTGAAGAACGTTCAGGTTTTATGACAATCGGAAATTTTCGTCATGCTCCTAATTGGGATGCCGTTTTATACTTACAAAAAATATGGCCTTTGATCCGAAAACAAATCCCAAACGCGCAATTAAATATTTATGGCTCTTATCCCCCACCAAAAGCAACTGCTTTGAATAATCCAAAAATAGGTTTTAATATTAAAGGTTGGGCTGATAACGCACTTGAGGTAATGGAAAATGCAAAGGTATGTTTAGCTCCGCTCAGATTTGGTGCTGGCATCAAAGGTAAATTATTAGATGCCATGATTGTCGGAACGCCAAACATCACAACTGATATCGGTGCCGAAGGTATGTCTGATAATGAACAATGGCCTGGTGCTATAAGCAATGATATTAATGATTTTGTAAAACAAGCAGTCCATTTATATAGTGACCAAGCATCTTGGAATAAATCACAACAGGCAGCGCAGCCATTACTTTATAATAAATATAATGGACATATTTTAGGTGAACAATTTATTGATAAAATATTAAGCACCATCAATGAATTAAGTTCTCATAGGTTAAACAATTTCACAGGTGCTATGCTAAAACATCACACTATGAGCAGTACTAAATATATGGCACAGTGGATTGAAGCAAAAAACAAATAAAAAATGTTAAATAAAGCGTGACAGATTATTTTTTCAATCTACAATCCCCCATAAAATTATTGCACAAATATTATATCGTAATTTGTGCAATTTATAATGCTAGCATAGAATATGCTTATTACATTTAAGCTATTAATTTTAGTTAATATAATTACCTATCGCTTTTATATATATATTTTAGCTATAGTTGATGTACTACTCATTGTGGATTGAATTTTGAACAACGCGACTTTTACTCAGAAAAGAAAATTTATAGTAAAACTTGGAAAAATGCTTCACAAGTATGGTACACCTGCCTATCGATTAGAAGCACACTTACTCAATGTAGCCAGCTCACTTGGTTTAAAGTCTTCATTTATTATTACCCCAACAGCACTAACATTTGTGATATGGAGTGAAGGCCATGAAAATGAATATACTCATGCTGCAAGAGTTACACCTGGTGAACTTGATTTAGGTTCATTATCTCGTACAGACGAGTTAGTTGATGAACTATCAAATGGTACGCGCACTTTAGAAGAAGCAGATCAGAGATTAGATTATATCAATGATTTACCTAACCCATATAGTCGAGTTGCGACAGGTTTAGCATTTTCAATGTCTGGCGGTGCTTTTGCAATGCTGATGGGCACAAGCTGGAATGATGCTTTTTGGTCAGCCATTATCAGCTTAATTGTTTATATGTTTGTACTTTGGTCTGAGCGTTCCAAAGGGGTTGCACATATGTTAGAGCCGTTAGTCGCGGTAGTTTCAGCATTATTAGCCTGTGCAATCAGTGTTTATATCGATCCAGGTATTAATATTAGATTAGTGATCCTTTCAGCTATTATAGTCTTTATTCCAGGTTTGGCATTAACACTTGGATTAGCTGAGCTTTCAGCTCGTCATTTGGTTTCAGGAACAGCTAGGATTATGGATGCCATCATGCTGTTATTTAAATTATACTTTGGTGCCTTTTTAGGTATGGCACTCGGTTTTGCAATATTTGGTCAAGCTGAGTTTATTGCGCCTGTGCCACTTGAAAAGTGGACCGCTTGGGTTGCGATTGCAGCATTATGTACAAGCTTAATTATTATATTCAAGACCAAAGCCAAGCACGCCCTTTGGTCAATTGCTTCGGGCTTCATAGCTTTTGGTGCAAGTTATTTAGGTGGTATATATTTAGATTTCACATTAGGTGCTTTTGTAGGCGCTTTTGCTGTTGGTATTTATAGTAATTTATTTACACGTATTGCGAATGCGCCCGCTTGTATCGTATCAATGCAAGGTTTGATTGTTTTAGTACCTGGCAGTAAAACTTATATTGGTTTAAATGCGTTAATGTCAGGGCAAGACTTTTTGCATACAGATCATATTGGTCAGCAAACCTTTATTATCTTTATGTCTTTAATTGCGGGAATTATCTTTGCTAACGTAGCGCTTCCTCCAAAGAAAAGCCTTTAATTATAAAGCCCTATTTATTAGGGCTCTCCTACAGTGTTCGAAACTGTATCTAAGCTGAATATCTCCTATTTTAACCTGCTTAAAGCACTCTCTAATTGTGAGTTTTTGTCACGTTTGTAATCACAGGTTATCAATGGTAATAATTGGTAAAGTTGGTAATTTTTTCAATTTTAGCATGGCATACTGTCGCCAATTGATAGATAACAGGATCTAAAAAATGAAATTATACCAAACAAAAAAACTTGCTTTACCAGCATTAGTAGGACTTGTATTAGCTGGCTGTGGTAGTAGCTCAAGTGATTCAAACAACAATGGTTATGTTCAATTCTATAATGGTTCATACAATAGCCCACTAACAACTTTAGTTGTTGATGATATCGTAAGAACAGGTGGTGAGTTTGGCGAAGTATCTACTCGCCATAGTTACCAACCAGATACTTACGAAGTAAGTTACGAATATCAAAATGATGATGGTGATTATAAATCTATCTTGGAACAAGATGTAAAAATTCGGTCAGACCAAAAACAGCTTATGATTATGACTGGCGATTTTGAAACGCCTACATTCACAGAAATAACAATTGATGATGTTGATGAAGCAGATGCTGATGATGATTTATTTAGCTTAGCATTTATCAGCACTTCGGGTTCTGATATAAACTTTGATGTTTATCTTGCTATTGAAGATGGCGATTTTACTGATGCAGAATTTGTAACTACAACAGCTAAATTATCTGCTAGTGATTTTATTAATTATGTAGAAGGTAGTTTTAGCATATATGTGACTAAAGCTGGTGAAGATGACGTTATCTTCCGCTCTACTGAAACATCTTTATACGATGGCACTAGCTACTTAGCAATTATCCGTGATGGTTACAGTGTTGTTGATGATAGCATTGCAATTGATTTAGTATCAGATAGCAATAATGTAACAGCTTTGAAACATGAAGATGCTCAAGGGCAAATTCATTTTTATAACTCACTAAATGAGTATGAAAATGTGACTTTCACTGCGACTAACCTTGATGATAGTACAGCGCCTATTTCTGCAGATAGTTTCTCTGATTATGTGAAATTAGCGCCTGGTGATTACAGCATTAGTATGACTGATGTAGCAACTGGTGATGTTGTTATTGAAAAGTACTTAATTACTTTAGACCGAGAAGAAAGCCTAGCAGCTGTTGTATACCAAGATGACGATAGAACAAAACCTAGCATGAAATCTATCACTGAAAACTTATCTCCAAATTCAGTATCACATGATATTCAAATTATGAACTTAATAGACTCTTCAAATGGTATTGAAATGAGCCAAGTTGACGTATTCTTTACTAAAGCTGGTGAAAGCATTGAAGATACAAGTACTTATGCTAAAAACATCACAAAATATGAACATAAGTCATTATCTATCGATAATGAAACTTATACTATTCAAGTTGTTTTTGATGACGATGGTCAGCTTAGAAGCTTAATCACTGTTCCTGAAAAAGACTTTAAAGAAGACGGTAACTACATTATCGTTTTAGAAGAAAAGGATTGTGATACAGAAAACTGTGATGATACTGAATACAAACTTACTATCGAACACACAGTAGCAAATATCGTAGAGTAAACCTTATTTTCGATATACTATAAAAGGAGCTTAATAAGCTCCTTTTTGTTTTCTTAAGAGCGAGTCAATAACGGCTAAAAATTAATTATAATTAACATAGCATTAAATATATATCTTACATTAAAAGTAATGCCTAAAAGCAAGCTGTACTTGCTGTTCGATTAAATCAATATCCTGTTTTAAATACCAGCGTGCAGGTCTTGATGAGTTAATCCAGTTATATTCTGTATGAATAAAACTTCTTTTACTTAATCTATATCGATAACTTAATGTGATGCTTTTTCCGTATTCATTGTTATTATCACCGACGGTAGAATCAAAGTCGGTTACTGAAAACTCTTCAGCCCTTAAAGCATATTGATTCTTATTTTGAAGATAACGTAACATAATAAAGCCATTACTAAAGTCATTTTCAACGACTTTATCGCCATAAGGTGACTGCATAAAAGTACTGCCTGCCATATATTGAGATATTAGCTGTATTCTTTTATTAAAATTATATTTTATTCCGATATGTTTAAATTTTGTATCCCAAGTATATTGTCCTGACTTTACAATACTAGCATCAGCATTATTATCATAAATACCACCAGATACCGTTAAGTAATTATGATATTTCCAGCTCGATGTAAAATGCGCGCCCCATCGGTTATCAAGTTCAATGAAAGGGTCAGAATTGTCAGCTTGTGCACTTAAAGTTTCTTCTCTTGCTGCAAAAGGTTGTACCACTAATTTTTCATGCAGTAAGGTTTGCCTATTACCTATCGTCCAACCATGCCAAGATAGCATAGCACCAGTTGTATCATTGTTTTGGAATAAAGCAAGATCGAAAGAAAAGTTATGAGATGATTTAGAGAATTTCCCGAGTTTATCTAAAGACAATTGCACTCCCGAATGTCTTAACTCCTCCCCTACCCAGTTATTTAAACTTGAACTTGTTAATGTATAAGGCGTAGACCAAGCCGTTGCAATATTTTCTAATGAAATATTAGGGTAGAAAATGCCTGTTTTTGATTTTATACGCCAGCCGTTTTGGTTTGGTAAGCTTTTATAAGATATAAACGCTTCAGTTAATCCTAATCCATTATTAACACCATCTAGATATAAATTACCAACAACATGTAGTGCAAGGTTATTCTCCCACTTTAAAGCGTATTGCACGCCAAGTTGTGCCAAAGTTAAATCTGTATCAGCACTGTAATTATACTTGCCATAGTCCCCTTCGAGATAACTTTTGTTATCGTCAGACACAGATATAAGTCTTGCATCAATTAAACCCTTAAATTCATGTTCAATTGCAAAAATACTGGTGCTGAGCAGTGCAAATGTAGAAATTATAATTTTAACCATTTACCTTCCTTAGCCGTGGTGAATGCACAATCTTTTAACCATGTTTGAAATAATTCAGCTTTAATCGGTCTGCTAATAAAGTAGCCTTGGGCTAATTCACAATTATGCTTTTGCAGCCAAAGTAATGTTCTTTCGTCTTCAATACCTTCTGCTACAACACTTAAACCCATATTATGTGCTAACTCAATTGTAGATCTAACTATGATTTGATCATCTTTATTTTGCATTAATTGCTGAACAAATGATTTATCAATTTTTAACTCTTGTACTGGCAGCTGTTTTAACTGAGCTAATGAAGAATAGCCGGTACCATAGTCATCTATTGATAATTTAAAACCATGAGATTTTAAGTAAGTTAAAATTTCAGTTGCTTGTTGCGGATCAGATAAAACCGCATCTTCAGTTACTTCTAAAGTAATTTCATAATCTGCAATATTGTTGTCTTCTTTCAACGCGATGACATAGTCACTGTATGATTTATCTTTTAAATTTTCCGCTGAAATATTAATGGCAATTTTGATGTTTATATTTAATTTTTTCCACTTTAAATACTGCTCTATAGCTTCTTTAGTTACCCAACGAGTTAAAGCATCCATTTGACCGGTTTGCTCTGCAATGCTGATAAATGAATCCGGTGGAATTAATCCATTTATAGGATGCTCCCATCGCACTAAAGCTTCGACATGACTAATTTGCATTGATGCTAATGAAACTTTTGGCTGATAATGTAATACCAGTTGGTTTTGCTCTATTGCTGTTTTCAAGCTATTAATTAAATGAAGGCGCTCGACGGTATTAAAATCAAATTGGCGATCATAAGTTTGATAGATTCGATTATGTTTTTTTGCGTATTGCAATGCGATATCAGTTTTCTTTAATAGGTCGGTAATATCCTCAGTTTGATGTTCAGGATATTGTGCAATGCCTATACAATATTGCAAATGTAGATTTAAACTTTCATGGTTGAACAAGGGTTCTAAACTAATAGATAAATGTGATATGGTGTTTTCAATATCTAACTTTTGGCTTATCAATACAAATTCATCGGCTCCTAAATGAAACAGTTCACCTTCAAGGCTAAACTCTTTAAGTCGGTTAGAAAATTCAATAATCACCTTATCTCCAACTTTATGACCTAAAGTATCATTTATTTCTTTTATTCTTCTAATATTGATTTGCAGAATAATAAAACTCGTTTCTTTATCTTTATATTCTACTAACCTTTCAGCGAGGTAGTTTCTATTTGGCAAGTCAGTAATTGAATCATGATATGCTTGATGCCTGATTAACTTCTCACGTGCAACAACGGCATCTTTCATCTGATTAAATTCATCAGCTAATTGAGTTAATTCATGAGTGGCATCAATCTCAATATTATGATCATATTTTCCTTGACCAATATGTTTTATTTGATGAATTAATTGTTTGATTGGACGGGTAATACCCGCTGAAATTAAGTAAGCACCACAAAGAGATAATACAATCTCAAACATGAATATGATAAGAAATTGCTGCCAGTCTGCTTGAATATTCTTAAGCACTGATACTTTTGATTGAAACATTAATGCTGTCAGGTTTGCATTATCAACTTCACCTAATCTAAAGTGACTTGAGATGTAATTGATATTACTCCCTGAGTTTATTGATTGTATTAACTTAAGATCATATTGAGTTTCATCTATTGAGTCAGAATTAATCATTTGTTTAGCACTATTTAATGACGGTTCTTCAAGCAAAAAACTGATATTGACACCTGTTAATTCAGCCAATTCATTTGCTAAACCTTGATCTATAATATAGCCAAACCCGACCCAACCAATGACTCTACTACCACTTTTTAAGGGAGCTAAACTTAATTGATAGATTTTTGAATTTAAATAATAAAGCTCGGCAGTGTGTGTTTGAGTAAAAACTTCAAAGTTACTAAACGGTTTACCCTGCTCAGGGCCTACTTTTACCTTTTTTTGATTGTTTTTATAATAAGTCATTAGTTGACCTGTGATTTCACCATCTGATTTAATCGATATGGCTAAATCTGCACTAATTCTTTTTCTATGATTATTCAGTGCTAACAAAAAACTTTTTCTATCTTCGGTAAATACATTTTTAAGACCATAATCTTTAGCAGCCGTTTCAGCAAATGCACTTAGATAATAATTCCTGTTGTTGAGTTGAGTTTCAAAAACCTGTTTAGCGGTTTCTATTTTATTGTTTAATTGAACCGTTTCGGACTTTTGCTTTGCCTGATATGTTGAATAAAAAGACATCATTTGAATGCATAAAAGCAAGAACATAAACAATATGAAAATACGACTCTGTAAACTTTTCATAAAAGAAACTTTCATAGAACTAGTATCCTTCTAAGAAATCAAATTCATCTTGATTTTGTTGAACGGGTATAGCAAGAAGTGCTTTTGGTAAGGTTATTTCAAAATTTTGCGCTTTTTGTATTATTACATCGGTTATAAATTCATTATTATTAGTTTCTAGCTGTGGGTGCCAAATGGTGAGTTTATAATTTCCAGATGGTATGTTTTCAAAGTGACTGACTCCATTTGATGCTGTTTTATTAAAGTAAGGTGTATCAACAACTAATACAAAACCACTCATCCAGTCGTGAATATTGCATCCCATAGCGACCTCTCCTAAAGTGCTTATATTAATATTACTATTATGCTCTCCAGCTT
>Ga0209292_1004735_pt1 | contig 14205 bp, 13 predicted proteins | sample GOMGulsemesocosm_2_FD_184634 | JGI IMG/M metagenome (GOLD analysis project Ga0209292, IMG submission 184634) | Methane-oxidizing microbial communities from mesocosms in the Gulf of Mexico - GOM9C Gulf of Mexico (SPAdes) (version 2) | ecosystem: Environmental > Aquatic > Marine > Cold seeps... | reverse complement strand
AAAAGGGCTTATACCCTAGAGAAGAATAAAGCTTTGACCCCATTAAAAATGAGAGTCAAAGCTTAAAGTAGTTTAATCACGAAAGTTATTAAATTGAAAAGATTGGTCTAATTCTGCATTTCTGATCAAGCTCATTATCGATTGCAAATCATCGCGTTTCTTTCCTGTAACACGCAATTGTTCACCTTGAATAGCCGCTTGAACTTTTAATTTACTGTCTTTAATTAGTTTAACAATTTTCTTAGCGACTGGTTGCTCAATGCCTTCCTTAAAACTAATTTGATTTGAACAGTTGCGACCAGAAAACTCGGGCTCACCAACCGTCATTGCTTTAGCATCAATTTGACGTTTCGTTAATTGTGAGCGCACCATATCAATGAGTTGTTTTACTTGGAAGTCCCCTTCTGCTTTCACAACAATATTTGGTTTCTTCCACTCAATGCTTGCTTCAACGCCACGAAAATCGAAACGGGTACTTAATTCTCTGCTAGCATTTTCACAAGCATTACGAACTTCTTCTAAATTAATCTCTGATACTACATCCATTGATGGCATAATTTTCTCAATATTTAATAAAGTAATGTTTAAAGTAATATGAGCAGATATTAGCAAAAACTTGTCTAAGGCAAAACGTTAGCTTGAAAATTTATTAAAAATAGCGGCTCAATGGTATAGTTTAATAAAACCCCCGTGGTATTATCTTCCTATCTTAGCCTTTAATCTTCTCGTTTATGCACAGCCGCCATTTATTACTATTAATTTTAATTACAATTATCGCTATATCTATAGGGTCATTTATTTCTGATGAAGTACACAAAGTTTTAATACGTGCCACGGAGATTGACTCGATAGGCCATTTTTTAAGTTTTTTTTCCTTAACTTGGCTACTCAATAGTTTATTCAAATTTCCATTACTAAACTTAAGTATTTGCTTAATTTTCTATGCTGCTTTAACTGAAATAGGTCAGTTCTATTTAGGCTTTCGCAACGGAGAAATCAGTGACTTTTTCGCCGATGTAGTTGGTATCAGCTTATTTGTGTTTCTAAAATGGAGCATCATTGTTTATGGCGGTAAAAAGCAGTAATGAATATAGTCATCGTTGGTCAAGGGGCTATCGGATTATTGTGGTATAGCAAGTTATCACAGAATAAAGCTCTTCATGTACGATTAAAATGCTCTGATAAAATAAAAGATATTCCAAAAACTATGTCGATTAAGGAGTTAAGTGGGCAACAACACTCACATGATATGCACGTCGCAAGTGCAGATGACCTACTTCATGCCGATCATATTCTTTTTTGCTTAAAAGCTTATGATTTAATTGGCGCTATAAATAGTATCGCTCCTTATATTTCAAAAAAAACGAGCATTATCATGTGTCACAATGGCATGGTAGATATCACTAAATTATCAAAAAACATTCAAACGACTCAACCTGTTTTTAACATGTTAATCACACATGCTAGTAAGCGAGAGCAAGCCTTTGCTATTACTCATACTGGTAGAGGTAAAACAGAACTGGGGTTTGCTTTTAGCAATGAAAAAATTCACTCTCAGCCTTATGCTGAATTACTTACAGTATTAGAACAAGCTTTAGGTAATGCAAGCTGGCAAGATGATATTGTAGAAAAGCAATGGAGAAAGTTAGCAATAAACTGCGCAATTAACCCATTAACAACATTGCATAACATTGATAATGGGGAGGTGTTAGCTGATAAGTATCACCAGATAATAACCTTAGTTTTACAAGAGCTTGCTGCTGTTGCACATCAACGAGGTGTGAACCTAGAGTTAGCTCAGTTAAAAGAGAATGTATTAACTGTCGCTCGGCAAACAGCAAAAAATAGTTCTTCGATGCGCTGTGATTACTTAGCAAAGAGAAAGACTGAAATAGATAACATCAACGGCTTTATTCATTATCAAGGACTAAAGCACCATGTTGCCACACCAGAAAATACTAAGTTATGGCAACAGATTACGCAGTTAACAGATTACGCAGTTAACAAATTACAAAGTTAAAAAATAATTCTATTGATAAGTAATTCGTTAGCGAAGTTGCAATTTACGGACGATAAACTTTCACGTTAGTAAAACCATTATCTAGCAAATATAGTGTTTGCAACTTACTCATCACACCTTGCTCACAATAGAGCAAATATTGCTTACTTTGGTCTAAGTCACCAAATTGAGTAGCCAGTTTATAAAAAGGTAAATGCTTAACTTCAATACCATCAAGCTCTAATGGGTTTTCATCTTCTTCTTCAGAGCTGCGAATATCTAGAACAATCGCCCCGTCTGAAATCTTCTCTACGGTATCAACGGCATGAATTTCGGCTTCTGTCTCCTCACCGATATCACGAATATCAAAAATACGAGTTGCTTCAACTACTTTATCTAAAACATCAAAATCAAAATTTTCTTCTTCAGCTTTAATTTTTGACAATACGGCTTTTACAGTTGGCTTTTTCGAGATCACGCCACAATATTCAGGAATGGTTTTAGAAAAATCTTCTGTACCAATTTTACGTGCAATATCAATAATGTCTTGCTTGTCATAAGCGACTAAAGGGCGAAGAATAAGCGTCTCTGTTACTCTATCAATCACATTTAAGTTAGTCAGAGTTTGGCTGGACACTTGCCCTAATGCTTCACCCGTCACTAAAGAAAGAATTTTACCTTTTTCAGCAATTTTAGCCGCAGCACGCATCATCATGCGTTTTAATATCACGCCCATTTGACCGCTTTCAACTTTTTCTAGAATTTCAGCAACCACAGGTTCAAAATCAACAGCAAAAAATTTAACTCGATGAGAAGCACCGAATTTGTTCCATAAGTAGTAGCTAACCTGTTTAACACCAACCTCGTGAGCTGAGCCTCCAAGATTAAAGAAACAATAATGAGTACGAGCGCCTTTTTTGATCATTTGAAAACTAGACACTGCAGAATCAAAGCCACCAGACATTAATGATAAAACATCTTCCTGAGTGGCAATTGGAAAGCCGCCTAGCCCTTGATGGCGTTCAGTGATAATAAAGAGATTTTCATGTTTTATTTCTAAGCGAATAGTTACATCAGGCTTACGTAATTGAACTTTAGCACTCTCAACGTGCTGGTTTAATCCACCGCCAACATATTGTTCAACCTTTAGAGAGTTGAATTCATGATCACCATTACGTTTCACTCGTACGCAGAAGGTTTTGTTTTCAATAGATTTAGCGTGAACGGCTAAAGTTTTTTCAAAAATATCATGTATGTCAGTAAATTCAGTTTGCTGAACTTCTAAGAAGAATGCTACTCCAGGAACGCATTGCAAAGCTTCAATCAATTTAAGACGATTATCAGCATCATTATTCTTAGTATTAACTTCAATATTATCCCAATTAACTTTAGTTGTTAGCTGCTCATCAACACGACGTAAAACATTTTTAATACTAGATTCTAAAATCTTAGTAAAACGTTTGCGCACTGGACGACTTTTCATGGCTATTTCAGCCTGCAACTTAACAATCAATTTCATAACATTGGATACCTAGATAATAATTGGCGCGGATTATACACTAAATTAACGGTAGGTAGAAAGATGCAATAACTTCACACAATAACAAGGGGCGACTATTACTTTATTGAGATATTTTTTCACAATAAAGCATGGTCAAATAGCTTCAAGCATACTGTCAAAATACTTTACACTTAATTTTTTGTGTTTGCTTAGATACACAGCAACATAGTGATTATCAAACAAAAAGATAAACAGGCATAAGGCTTGCTTATGGGCGAAAACTTAAATCACTATTAATGTTACTAACCCAGTTTCATTTCAAGTATATTAACCAATAGGATCAATCTTGAATAACAACATATTTAAAAGCACCATTTTCGCAACACTACTTACCGTAACCAACCTAGTTAATGCCAGCGTCATTAATTTATCCGTGGACAACATAGGCGCTATTCAATCCATTACAGATACAAGTCCTGAAGCAAACATAGGCTTTATTGTTGGCGAGTCACTTTCACTACGATTTACCTTTGATAGCAGCATTCTTTTGACTCCTGCCAATGGCACCACAATAGCTCAAGACGCTTTTTTTGATAGCGGCGCAACACTATGGCTAACCGGCCTAACTTCTGGTGTCACCTTGGACTACTTTGGAGGTCTGATCATTGAAGTGGATAGTAAACAAGAGTTCGAATTAGAAGGAATTGAAGCCAGTGCTACAAGTACCTTTACTCGAATAATTGGAGGAGATTTTGATTGGGATACCAAGGGCAGCGATATATTTTCAGATATCAGTTCACTTTCAACGACCTTTAATGAATTATTTGCTAATCCATTTTTAAACAAATCAACAAATACAGCCAGTACACGTTTTTGGGCTAATGGTGATTCACATTTAGGCATGATTATTGGTCCAGTGCCTTCTTCATCAACTTTCAGTCAAACAGTTGTTAGCACAGTTCCTGAGCCTACTAGTGTGGTTATTTTATCTATAGGATTACTGGCATTAGCCTCAAGGAAAATTAAAAAGCAATAGCGATCGGTTTAAAGGATCTCAATTGAGATCCTTTTATTGGCAATACTTACCAGCTATTTAGTTATCTTATTTAGTAACCGAATAAGGCTCAGTTTCTTTCGCTTTCCCTTGATTAATGGCTATTTCAACTCGTCTATTACGTCGACGATTAAGTGCATTAGTATTAGGAACTAAAGGTCGAGTATCGGCATGCCCAACGACTAACAAACGGCTTTGGTCAAAACCAGATACTTTAATTAACTCATGAGCTATTGCTACTGCTCGTTTGCTTGATAAGTCCCAGTTTGATGTAAATAACTCAGAGCTAATGCCTCTATTATCAGTATTGCCCGACACCATAATTTCACCAGGAACTGTAATCAATAACTCGCCAATAGCTTTAATAACGGGTTTAAACTGCGGTTGTAAAAATGCTGAACCTGATGGGAATGAGCCATTTTCACGTATACGAATGATCACTTGCTGCCCTAAAGACTCAAGCTCTATCGCACCATCTTGAATTTGTTGCTCAAGCTGATCGGCAATTTTCTTTGCTAATTCATTCACCTGTTCTTGCGAAGCTTGTTCTAGTTCATCTTTAGCTTTTTGCATTGCTTGAGCGGACATTTCATCTGCAGTACTTTGTGACTGTCCACCACGCTCTGTACCACGTTGCTCTTGACGACCACCAGCAGAGCTTTCATCGCCAGCTTGAAACTCAAGCATTTGTTGAGTCATTTCAACTGTTTGCTGTTGAATTACTTCAATAGGTGTTGGCTCAGGTTTACCTGGACGAAACTCTTGTGCAATTATACTGGTGCCTTTAGGAATATCTTTCACTTCAATTTTATTTTGCACACCAAAAGCAAACTTCATCGAACCAGCAATTTGCTTGAACTTTAAAACATCCATTTCAGAAAATGACAATAGCAATACAAAAAAGCACATCAATAAAGACATTAAATCAGCAAAAGTTCCCATCCAAGCGGGTAGTCCTGGTGGTGGGCATTTACACTCTTTTTCTTCAGCCATAACAGACTCCGCTACTCTTCTGTTGTATCAAAAGTACGTTTGCCTTCTGCCAAATAATTTTTCAGCAAGCCTTCAATAACCCGAGGATTTTGACCATCTTGAATACCTAATACAGCATCTAAAATAAGTTCTTGATTGAGTTTCTCTTCTGCCATTCTTAACTTCAATTTTGACGCAATAGGAATAGCAATAACATTTGCAAGAAAGGCACCATAAAGTGTGGTCAATAGGGCTACCGCCATTGCTGGACCGATTGATTTTGGATCATCCATATTTGAAAGCATTGCCACCAAACCAATCAGTGTACCTATCATGCCCATTGCAGGAGCAACATCAGCCAAAGCCATCATCATATTAGAGCCAGTTTCATGGCGTTCAGTAGTTAAGTTAATATCTTTTTGCAAAGTACCTCGCACCACGTCAGCATCATGTCCATCCACTAACATATCAACACCTTTTTGCATAAAGGCATTAGATATCTCAGCTTCTTCTAACGCTAAAAAACCACCTTTACGCGCAGCATCAGCCATTTCAACAGATTTTTCGATAAGTTCTTCAGGTGCTTCAATTTTGAACATAAAAGCTTTGGCTATAATTTTACCAATACCAAAGAATTGCCCCAAACTGTAATTTGCTAAAACGATGAAAAGTGAGCCACCAAAAACAATGATCACTGATTGGGTATCAACAAACATACTGATATCACCAGAAAGCATCATTGCCATTATCAGTAAGCCTATGGCTCCGAGCACACCTATTAACGTAGCTAAATCCACAAAAATCTCCTAAACATATCGCTATACCTTTGATAATACCCCATGGGTTAACATTACGCGAATGATAATCCCCATGCTTTTCAATTAGTTTGATGGTGATGATTCAAAAATAATAAGCAATATTTATTTATTTTATAAATGTATTATCGCCCATATTGTCAATAACTTAACGAATAATTATAATTTTTTAATAACCGTTTATTTGATCTGTAAGATTGACCCAAACGACGAGCTAAGGTAAGTTGCGCGATAACTGATATTTTAGTGGTATTTCTTTGGCTCATGGCAAATAAAAAAATCGAAAATTTAAGTTTTGAAGAATCACTCAATGAACTTGAAAAAATAGTAAAAAGTTTAGAACAAGGTGACCTTGATTTAGCTGATGCCATGTCTACTTTTGAGCGTGGATTAAACCTAAGCCAAGCAAGTCAGAATAAGTTAAAAGACGCGGAACAAAAAATTCAAATATTGCTAAATAAAAATGGCCAATCCCAACTTTCTGACTTTAATTTAGGTGAGGCTGAATAATAGTGAGCCTAGCAAAACTTGAAGAGTTTCAACTTAGAATTAATAGTTTTTTAGCGGAAAAGCTTAATAACCTAAAAGTTAACGACAGCAAGTTAATTGAAGCAATGCATTACGGCTTACTTATTGGCGGGAAACGCATGCGCCCCTACCTAGCTCATATAACTGGTGAAGCTTTAGAAGCTGAGCCTAGTGATATTGACGGCGTTGCAGCAGCACTGGAATGTATTCATGCTTATTCCTTATTGCATGATGATTTACCCGCAATGGATGACGATGATTTACGTCGTGGTAAACCTACTTGTCATAAAGCCTTTGATGAAGCTACGGCAATACTTGCTGGCGATGCTCTACAAACGTTAGCCTTTGATATTTTGGCCAATCATAGTTTTTCCGAAAGTGTGCAACCAAAGCGGGTAAAGTTGATACAACAACTCGTTAACGCCAGTGGTTATCAAGGAATGTGTGGCGGGCAAGCATTAGACTTAGCTGCAACCAATCAAAAAATAACGTTAACTGCTTTAGAAAAGTTACATGCCTTAAAAACAGGCGCTCTACTTGAGGCTTCAGTATTAATGGCCGCGGAATGCGCAAATAACGTTAGTTCTGAAGATAAACAACACCTAGCTCATTATGCGCAACTTATTGGCCTTGCTTACCAAGTCCGCGACGATATTATTGATATAACTTCCAGCGAAGAAGAGCTAGGTAAACCATCAGGCTCGGATGTTAATGCTAACAAAAGTACTTACCCTTCTTTATTGGGTTTAGCTAAAGCACAAGAAAAAGCCGATGACTTATATCAACAAGCGCTTCACGCATTAAGCCATTTAACATACAATACACAAAACTTATCTCAATTTGCCACTTTTATAATAAAACGCACCAGCTAAATGTGTTTTGAAAAATAACTATGACTACAAACCTAAACGACTACCCTCTCTTATCTAACATTGATTTCCCTGACGATCTTCGTCAGTTAGATAAATCCCAACTTGTTCAAACCAGTGAAGAATTACGTCGTTACCTGCTCAATTCGGTCAGTAAAAGTAGTGGTCACTTTGCCTCTGGTTTAGGCACTATTGAGTTAACAGTTGCTTTACATTATGTTTATCAAACCCCATTTGATCACTTAATTTGGGATGTGGGTCATCAAGCTTATCCACACAAAATCTTAACTGGTCGACGCGAACAATTGCACACCATTCGACAAAAAGATGGTTTACACCCTTTCCCTTGGCGTGAAGAAAGTGAATACGATACTTTAAGCGTAGGCCATTCAAGTACATCTATTTCTGCCGCCTTAGGTATGGCAGCTGCAGCTGAAAAAGAAGGTAAAAATAGAAAAGTCGTTGCTGTCATTGGTGACGGAGCTATGACCGCAGGAATGGCGTTTGAAGCATTAAACCATGCCGGCGATATTGATAAAGATATGTTAGTTATATTAAATGATAACGAAATGTCAATTTCTGAAAATGTGGGCGCTTTAAATAATCATTTAGCTAAGATGTTATCTGGCAGTTTATATACCGGCATTCGTGAAGGTAGTAAGCGCATACTTAAAAATATACCTCCAATTAAAGAACTTGCCAGCCGTGCAGAGGAACACTTAAAAGGCATGGTAGTACCAAGCACCTTTTTTGAAGAGTTAGGCTTTAATTACATTGGCCCTATTGATGGTCATGATGTGAACGGTTTAGTTGATACCATAAGTAATATGCGTAATCTGAAGGGACCTCAAATTCTACATATTGCCACGAAAAAAGGTAAGGGTTACCACGCCGCAGAACAAGACCCAATTAAATATCACGCAGTTCCGAAATTTAACCCCGCCGATACCTCTCTGCCTAAAAGCGCACCTAGCTTGCCAAACTATTCACAAATTTTTGGTGATTGGTTGTGTAAAACAGCTGAGCAAGATAATAAACTCGTTGCTATTACTCCAGCCATGCGTGAAGGCTCGGGTATGGTGGAATTTAGCCAACGTTTTCCAGATAAATATTATGACGTTGCCATTGCTGAACAGCATGCTGTGACTTTTGCAGCAGGTTTAGCGATTGGCGGGCATCATCCTGTTGTTGCTATTTATTCAAGCTTTTTACAACGTGGTTATGATCAGCTTATTCATGATGTTGCAATACAAAACTTACCGGTATTATTTGCCATTGACCGAGCAGGTATTGTTGGTGCTGATGGCCCAACTCATCAAGGGTCATTTGATTTAAGCTTTATGCGTTGCATTCCCAATATGGTAATCATGACACCATCTGATGAACGCGAATGCCAGTTAATGTTAAGCACTGGTTATCAATTAAAAACCCCAGCAGCTGTACGCTATCCTCGAGGTACCGGCACTGGTGCTGAGCTCCCTAACATCAATGAAACTATTGCTATAGGTATAGCGAAGACTATTTCGAAAGGTAAAGATATCGCGATTGTTAATTTTGGTACAACGTTAACTGAAGCTAAACTTGCCGCAGATGAATTAAACGCTACCATAGTAGATATGCGCTTTGTTAAGCCACTTGATACAGCTTTACTCAATGAACTTACGAACTCTCACCATACTATTGTGACGATTGAGGATAATGCCATTGCGGGTGGAGCAGGCTCTGCAATAAATGAATACTTATTAAGCCAAGGTTTTGCCATTAAGATACTTAATATTGGTTTACCAGATAGCTTTATTAAACATGGCACTCAACAAGAAATTCACCATGATCTTGGCCTAGATAGCCAAGGAATAATAAATAAGATAAACAAATTTGTAGGCTAAACTAAAATATAGCACCTAAAAAAACAAACGGTATACGAAAAAATACGTACAAAAACATGTTGCCATTATGCCAATTTACCGTTAGTTTTCATTTAAAGTGTTTGATTTAAATATCAAAAATATTGGCGGTTTATATTAATTTTTTATCAGTATTACTTTTATCACTCATGATCTCTAGCCAATGTTTGGCTACTGAAGACGACATGTATGAATTAACTATTGAACAGTTAATGTCGATGAAAATTAATATCGCGACTAAAACCGAAGAAACATTATCAACCGTCCCTTCAACCATCACCATACTATCCTCTAAAGATATCCAAGCGTTAGGCATAAGTAACGCTTATGACATTATAAATTTCATTCCTGGCTTTCAAATGACCCGAGGCGACTGGGTTGGCGCTGTACCAAAAGAGCATGCTCGTGGTATTTACTTGGATAATGGCTATCTATTAGTGATGATTAACGGACAACGCCTAAACGAATCATCCTTTGGTAAAGCGTCGGTTTATACTCCTTTTATTCCCGTAGATATTATCGAGCGTGTTGAAGTGATCAGAGGGCCCGGCTCAGCTCTATACGGTAGTAATGCTTTTCTCGGCGTTTTTAACATTATTACCAAGAAGCATAGCAACCAAGTAATACTTGGGTTAGGCGAGCATAATAGTAAAAAAGTCGCAGCTAACTGGTCACATAACATCACTAAAGATCTCAGCTTATACGGTAATCTCAATGTTGAACAAAATGACGGGCAGGAGTATTCATCGCCATTAAATCGACAGGTTAGTGATCCGCTTAAAAATAAATATATTGAGTTGGGTCTACAGTCAGCCACTTTCGAAGTTTATCTGCGATATAGCCAGCACCAATTAGATCATTTTATAAACCTTGGCGGCTATAATAAAGAGAACATTCATCATAGTGAAAGTATGACTATAGCGGCAAATAATACGTTTTGGCAAAATGATGTACACCGTTTATGGGCTGAAATTAGTTATAATGCTTTTGAAATTGCCTCATCAGGAATGGTATTACCCAAAGAAGCCGGCATTACCGACCATGATTTTCTAGTTGGCCCCTATTGGCGTACGCAAACAGTAAGCGCCAAGTTAGAGCATAGTTGGCAATCAAGTCCAACCATTAATATAAACTCTGGTATTGAATTAAGACACGACAGCCAAATTCAAGCAGGTACGGTAACCAGTCACTATGATATCAACCAAGAGGTTATTATTCCAAGTAATGCCTTTTATTTAGGTAAAGTCACTAAAATCAACAATATTCCTGAGTTTGCTAACTTACGTAAAAGTCACGATATTAGTGCTCTCTATTCGCAAGTGAAATGGCAGATAAAACCAAGCTTAGTTGCCTTTGTTGGCGCAAGATATGATCATGTGGCTAACATTGACAGTAAACTATCCCTGCGTGGGGCATTGGTATGGCAATCCAATGAAAACCATACTTTTAAGTTACAATATGGAGAATCTTTTCGCCCCCCTGTAAACAATGAATTATATTCTAATGATGAAGTAACCGCTGGTAACCCCCAGTTAAGCTCAGAATTTGTTAAAACCACCGAATTGATCTGGCGTTATCAAAAGAACCAGTTAGCCACTGAGTTGGTTTTTTTCAATAACGATTTACGAGACTTTATAAACAAAGTACCTTTTGACGGCGAAGCTCTTTTTACTTTTTCCAATGAAATTGATATGAGGATGCAAGGGTTAGAAACCAGTATCAATTATGCACCAACAGAACGTTTAAGCATTAAAGCCAATTATAGTCACTTATTTGATGATCCCATTAACGAAAGTTTCAAAAAGTTTGGCTCGCTAAATTTAACTTATCAAGTGAATCAATGGCAATTAAACATGAATGCGCTTTGGCGTGATAGTGTAATTAGTGAATTAAGTAGTGGTGCGACTTTCGAACAGAAAAATTACGCGCTATTAAGTAGCCGCATTGCTTTTCAACTGGATGAAGAACAGAAGTTATCAATTACAGCAAACAACTTACTTGATAAACAATATGATGTATTTGACCCTAGAGTCAACAATGGTAAAGTCCCAGGACGAGGTAGAGAGTTGTCCTTACAATACCATTACCTTTTTTAGCAAACCTTTATCGTTCACCCTGAGCATCGTCGTTCTTTGCCATCTAGGTAACAGCTCCAGTGTTACTCCACTTCACTAGCATCACGGCATTACATTCCTGGATGTAAGAACTTATGTTTGTCTGTAACATGAAACATGATTGTTCGTCCCTGTACATCGTCGTTCTTTGCCATCCATGGCATCACGACATATTGTTAGTCCCTGAACATAAACGCGACCTAAGTCGCGCGTTTTTAATCACTATTTATCTGTTTAGTTAGCTTCAACTACTCAGAAATATACTCCACCACTTCTAAGCCAAAGCCAGATAAAGAGTGATACTTTGTTTGCGAGCTTAATAAACGCATTTTACTGACACCAAGGTTTGATAATATTTGTGAACCAACGCCCACGTTACGAGAGCCAACATGGCGAGTAATTTCTTTTACGGTTTCACCTGCGTCTAATTTTGCGTACTTTTCCACTTGAGCAATAAGTTCTAACGGCGACTCATGTTTACCTAATAATACTAATACACCACCTTCTTTAGCAATCTTTTCTAAAGCATTACCAATCGGCCATTTAGCGACACTTTCGCGCTGGCTAAATAATAAATCTCTAAAAGTATTCTCTAAATGCACGCGTACCAATGTTGGCTCTTCCGCTTTGATTTCACCTTTGGTTAACGCAAAATGTGCTTGTCCGTCGATGGTATCTCTAAATACCGTTAAGTCGAACTCACCAAAAGCTGTTGGCAACTTACATTGGGATATACGCTCTATTGTAGTTTCATTGGCATTTCGATATTCAATTAAATCGGCTATAGTGCCCATTTTCAAACCGTGTTTCTCAGCTATCAGCTCTAAATCTGGACGGCGCGCCATAGAGCCATCTTCATTAAGAATTTCAACAATCACTGCTGCAGCTTCAAGACCCGCTAAACGAGCTAAATCAACACCAGCTTCAGTATGTCCAGCACGATTCAGCACCCCGCCATCTTTAGCCATTAAAGGAAAAATATGCCCAGGTTGGACAATCGAGTGTTGATTGGCATCTTTTGAAATTGCCGCTAAAACTGTGGTAGCACGATCAGCGGCTGAAATTCCTGTGGTGACACCTTCAGCGGCTTCAATAGATACAGTGAAGTTCGTGGAGAATTGCGCATCATTTTTATCAACCATTAACGGTAAATTCAATTTTTTACAATGCTGTTGAGACATCGGCATACAAATTAAGCCACGCCCATGTGTTGCCATAAAGTTAATCGCTTCCGGCGTTACTAACTCAGCAGCCATGATAAAGTCGCCTTCATTTTCCCTGTCTTCATCGTCCATTAAGATCACCATTTTACCTTGCTTAATATCGTCGATGATCTCTTGTGGGGTATGTAAATTCATCACTGCCTCTTAGTTTTTAATAAATCCACTTTGCATCAGCAAAGCTTCGGTGACACCTGTCGGAGTCGTTTGATTAGGTACGGGGTTATTTGTTTCTTTTTTTAGTAATAAACGTTCAATGTAACGAGCCATTACATCAACTTCAATGTTCACCTTGCTGCCAACTTGATAGCTAGCAATAATTGTTTGTTCAGTTGTATGCGGCACTATGGTTAATCTAAAGTTATCAGCGGTTAAACTATTCACAGTTAAACTCACACCATCAATAGTAATTGAGCCTTTTTCAGCAATGTAAGGCGCAAGCTCATTACTCATCGACAACCAGTATTCTATGCTATTACCATTACGTGAAATTGAGGTGATTTGTGAAACACCATCAACATGACCAGACACAATATGACCACCAAAACGTGTGGTCGGCAACATAGCTTTCTCTAAATTCACTTTTTGACCACGTTGATAATGAGCAAAACCAGAACGAGTTAGCGTTTCTTTTGATACATCGGCACTAAAACTTGCATCAGTAAATGCCACTACCGTTAAACAAATGCCGTTAGTGGCAATAGAATCCCCTAACTTTACATCACTCATATCTAAAGATTGAGTATCAATAATAAGTCGAGCACCTGATTGATTTATATCAATATTATTTATTTTTCCAATTGCCTCTATTATTCCAGTAAACATTAGATTCTCATTACTTTTAATTATTTGTTAATTACTATTTTTTGCACTCGCAATTTACTGCTTTGATGTTCTATTGTTAATTTAACAAAGCTGTAATGCGTAAATCTTTACCTACCATGGTGACATCACTAAAGTTCAACATCTTAGCTTGTGATAGTTTCATTATATCAGGCATTACTAACAAACTTTTGCTGTCTGCGCCCATTAATTTAGGCGCTTGATATAAAATCAATTCATCCACTAAGTTTTGTTCAATAAAAGCGCCAGCTAATGACTGACCTGCTTCTATGAGAATATCATTCAAACCACGCTCCGCCAGAAAATTAACGACATCTTCTAAATCAATATATTCACTATTTTTTGCTAACGGTAATGCAACTTGCTCTACAAAATGAGGCCACTGA
>Ga0209292_1004734_pt1 | contig 14207 bp, 10 predicted proteins | sample GOMGulsemesocosm_2_FD_184634 | JGI IMG/M metagenome (GOLD analysis project Ga0209292, IMG submission 184634) | Methane-oxidizing microbial communities from mesocosms in the Gulf of Mexico - GOM9C Gulf of Mexico (SPAdes) (version 2) | ecosystem: Environmental > Aquatic > Marine > Cold seeps... | reverse complement strand
CATGCTAGCAGAAAAAGCGGTCAGTAATGGCTGGCAAGGCATTATTATAAATGGCTGTATTCGTGACGCAGGTACTATTGCCACCTTGGCATTAGGCGTAAAAGCACTCGGGTGTAACCCAATTAAAACTGAAAAATTGGGTATTGGTGACGTTAATAACGACATTCACTTTGCCGGTATTGATTTTATTTCAGGGCAGTATGTCTATAGCGATGCTAATGGTATTGCCGTTAGTAAATATAAGCTGAGTTTACCGACTTAGTCGATAGTATTGCGCTATCATCAGCGCATTGGCTCAACTAATTTTCATCGGTAAATATTTACTTGGGGCGAGCTTTTCAATATTAACCTGTGCTAAAGTGGACCTACTTCAACACGTAATGCCTGATTAGTAAAATGAAATACTTTCCTGTTTTCCTCGATGCCGAAAAAATCTCAGCAATGGTTATTGGCGGTGGCGAAGTCGCCAGTCGTAAAATAGAATTACTATTAAAATCAACCACCAATATTACCGTGATGAGCAGCCAAGTCTGCGCCAGTGTTGAGCGGTTAATTAACCTCCATCAGTTAACGTGGTTAGCGCATAATTATCAAGCAGGTCATTTAACCAATATTACCTTAGTGATTGCCGCCACTGACGACACCGCGGTTAATGAACGTATTTATCATGAAGCCACGCCGTTAAATATTTTAACCAATGTCGTCGACCAACCGCAACTTTGTACTTATATCACTCCTGCGATTATTGATAGAAGCCCAATGATCATTGCATTATCAAGCTCTGGCAGTTCGCCTATTTTGATTAGGATGCTACGCGAACAAATCGAGAAAACCTTACCGCAAGCCTACGGTAAACTTGCCGATTTTTCTTATAAATTTCGAGATCATGTTAAAGCGCGTGTCAAAGGTATACGTAATCGCAGAAGCTTCTGGGAAAATACTCTACGCGGCCCTATTGGCCAAGCTGTACTTGATGGTAAACAACGCCAAGCTGAGCAGCAACTTATTGCTAGTATTAAGCAAGAAATAGCGCCCCCTTGCGGTGAAATAATTTTTATTCATACTCAAACGGGGAATCCTGATCATCTTACTTTAGCTGCTCATCGGGCAATGCAATTTGCTGACGCCGTTTTTTACGATGTTGCCGTTAACATTGAGCTAATTGAATACATCCGCCGTGATGCTGAAAAATTTCCGCAAGCAATAGCTTCAACGCTATTGATCAATTACCAACATGCCATCGAGCTCGCGAAGCAAGGTCAAAAAGTTATTTATTTACTGGCAGGACATAGCCCTTTGCCGCAAAACGAAGCTTTACTAATGAGTAATATCGCTATCCAAGAAATGCTGACCGGCAGTTAATTAATACCCCACTGTCTGTAATAAACTCACCTTACACTAGCTGAAACTGCACAGCCCTATCATTTTCACACCACGATTATAAATGTAAATTATTATCATTAAGCTTGCTATTAGCCTTTTGTTAATTTAAAATCCGCTCAAATGTAAATAATAACAATTCTTATTAACTAAATAATAGTGAGTCCACAACATGAATTTGAATCTTAAAAAAGTGTCGGTTGCCTTATTGGTGGCTTGTTCTTTAACTGCCTGTGTTGACGATGGCGAAGACGGCCAAGCCGGTGTTGCTGGTGCCGCAGGTACTGTGGGTGTTGATGGCACTAACGGCGTAAGTACTTACGTTGAACGTGACGATGTATTAAAAACCAATGCCAATATTGCTTACGCTGCTTATTCAGATTCTTTATTTTCTGCACAAGACTTAGCAACCGCTATCGACACCTTGGTAGCAACGCCTACTGAAGCTAACATGATAGCAGCTAAACAAGCGTGGTTAGCTGCACGTGAACCTTACGGACAAACTGAAGTGTACCGTTTTAGAGATGGTCCAATTGAAGATCGTGAAGGTAGCATTAACGCTTGGCCACTAGGTGAAGCTGCAATCGATTATGTTGCCACTGAAGTTGATGGCGATCAAAATACTGAAAGTGCGGCTAACGTATCACTTGGCGGTATTATTAACGATACGGTTGGCTTCCCAACCATGACAGTCACGGCGATTGATGATGCATTTGAACTAAACGGCGATGAGCGTTTTGTTACCACCGGTTACCACGCGATTGAATTTTTACTCTGGGGCCAAGATTTAAATGCCGATTTATCGGGTAGTGGCTTACGTGATAACAGTGCTGGTCAACGCCCTGTTACTGATTACTCAACTACTTCAGGCGCTTGTACTTCAGGTGAAGCTGCAGTTGCTGATGTTATCTGTACCCGTCGTGGCGAATACTTACAATCGGTTGCCGAGTTACTCATTACTGACTTAACCACCTTAGTTGAAGCTTGGTCACCAAGTACTACCAGTGATACAGCTAACCATTACCAAACCTTTATTGCCGGTGGTGACGCCTCTTTAGCACTTATTTTAGAAGGCATGGGTCGTTTAAGCTTTGGTGAATTAGCCGGTGAGCGTATCAATATCGCTCTAGTTAATAACCTGCAAGAAGATGAGCACTCATGTTTTAGTGATAATACTCACCGTGATATTTTCTTAAACGCTAAAGGTGTACAAAATAGCTTTAACGCACAATACACCCGTATTGATGGCGAAGTGATTACCGGTGCGTCTATTTACGATTTATTAGTAGTTGCTGGTGAGCATGAAACGGCTAATAACTTACGTGGTGCACTTGAAGCAACTATGTCTGCAGCAGCGGTTATTGATACTAAAGCGAAAACAGGTACGCCTTTTGATTTACTCATTCAAGAAGGCTTCGATCAAGCGCATGTAGTTGCGGTGATACAGGCGCTTTCTTCGCAGACTGATTTTATTGAACAAGCAATCATAGACCTAGGTGTTACCACCAATAATCTTAGAGATGACACTGATGAAGTATTCTAGTCGTCATTAACGAATAGCTCGCTCATCACTTTAAAAAATAGGCTCTCGAGCCTATTTTTTAGTTTACAATCACACGATAATAACAATCATTATCTTTTGTATTTAACTATTATATTAGCCTTAGTTAAGTAAACTGTTCAACTGGAAGCAATACATGAAAAAAACGTCCTGTTTTTCAAATAGTAAACCAAGGGTTATCGCGACTATGCTGGCGATATCACTGACAGCCTGTGGTGGCGGCAGCTCGCCAACATCCCAGTCAACTATACAGGAACCAACCGAGCCGGTACCTGTAGAGCCAATAGTTGATCATAGTGGTTTAACGCCGTTGAGCAAAGACCTTGTAGATGAACACGAATATTTAGCCGGTGGCGATGCTACGGTGTTTGTCAGCGATGAAGATGCTTTTAGTACTTCACCAGACATGATTGATGATGATATTAAATTCGCCGGATTTTTTAACGCGGGTGATCATTTATTTCGTACCTCAGAGCAAGATATAGGGCCATTATTAAGTACCGGTAACTGCCAAGGTTGTCATGTTAATGATGGTCGCGGTAGTGTGCCAGAAACCCCCAGCTCGCCAATGTTGAGCATGCTATTTAAGCTCGGCGATAACACCGGTGCGGCGGATCCTATTTATGGCGATCAGTTACAACCTTTTGCCGTACAAAGTTTTTCAACCTCAGATTTTACTGCGGGCCTTGCTGTACACAATGGTTCAATTAACGGTACTGAACTTTATGGTGAAGCCTTTCCTTTTATTGAATATGAAACCATCAATGGTACTTACCCCGATGGTGAAAGCTATCAATTACAACAACCTGTATATAAGGTAAAAGATTTAAGCTTTGGCCCATTCACCGCCACTATCCGTTTTTCTGCTCGGGTAGCACCACAAGCGTTTGGCGTAGGTTTATTAGAAGCCATTCCTGCAACAAATATCCTTAATTTAGTTGATGAAGACGATAGCGACAGTAATGGCATTTCGGGTCGAGCGTCTATGGCCACTGATGCCTTTAGTGGCGAAACTAAATTAGGCCGTTTTGCCTATAAAGCACAAAATACCTCAGTGCTACAACAAGTTGCTGGCGCCTATAATGGTGATATTGGGGTAACCACCAGTATTTTTCCTAATGAAGGTTGTACAGAGCAACAACTAGCCTGCGACATTGTGGCAGAGCTAGAAACGAAAATAGGCAGCGATGTTGATTTTCCCGATAGAAATTTAGCTTTAGTTGAATTTTATAATCGAGTGTTAGGGGTGCCCGCTCGTCGTGGTTACGACCAAGCGAACGACAGTTGGGATGAAAATATTAGCGCAGGCCGCGCATTATTTTATCAAGTGCAATGCCATGACTGCCACACGCCAAGACATGTAACCGGTGAAGCCGCAGGTAGTGTGCTAGGTGAATTATCATTGTTTGGCCTTGAAGGAGAGGCAGAGCCTATCGCAATGTTATCAGAGCAAACCATCTTTCCTTATACCGATTTATTGCTACACGATATGGGCGGCTCATGTACAGTTACCCGTGAAACCGCCATGGGTGACAGTTGTGCAATAGACGCCTCAACCGCTGAATGTTTATATGTGCAACGTTGTGAAGGCCTTGCGGACGGCTTGATTCAAGGTGATGCTTCTGGCACCGAGTGGAAAACGCCAGCGTTGTGGGGCATTGGCTTAGTACAAACGGTTAACCCAAAAGCGAGCTTTTTACATGACGGTAGAGCCAGCACCATAGAAGAAGCCATTTTATGGCACGACGGTGAAGCCGCCTCGCGCAAAGACGCGTTTATGGCCCTGAGTCAAAGCCAGCGTCAGCAGTTAATTGATTTTGTCGAGTCGTTATAAATGAGCGTTTATTGGTTAGCTAAACGAGCACATCTATTGTTAAGGCAAGTCTGGTCAATAAGTAAATTGTCAATGAATATACTATCAATAAGTAAACTGTCAGTGATGATGTTGCTGTTATCTTCAGCCGCCTTTGCTACTGAGGGCAACATAACTACTGACATATCCACTGACATAACTACTGGCATTAGTGCAGAAGTGCTTGCCTCCCAGCAACTTGCTGGTGGCGGTATGACTATGAAACGGCTATCAACCCTTAGCTATATTTACCCGGGTAAAGACGCCACTCGTAAACAACAATTAGATTTTTGGAGTGGCTTCTCCTTTTTTAGAGATCCATGGGTTACTGCGCCTAGCGCCACCAAAGCAAGAGATGGGCTCGGGCCGCTATTTAATGCCCGCTCTTGTATTGCCTGTCACCAAAACGGCTCTCGTGCGCCGATGCCTGCCGAAGGTGAGAGCATGCCTACTGCACTTATTATTCGCGTTGGTTTTACTAAGCCAGCACTAAACCACCAAGGTAATAATTATGGCGGTCAAATTCAGCCCCGTATCACTAAATATGTTCGCGATAAGCTAGCAGACCAGCCACAAGGCGAAGCTTGGCTCGATTTAAGTTATTCACCCATTAATGACCAATTTAGTGATGGTGAACCCTATCAGTTACAACAACCCAATTACCGCTTAACGAATATGGCTTATGGCGTATTACCTGAACATGCGGTGTTATCACCACGCTATTCACCGAATGTTTTTGGTGCCGGCTTATTAGATGCTATTGCTACTGAAGATTTATTAGCGCAAGAAGACATCAACGATGCCGACAATGACGGCATTTCAGCAAAGTATAACCGCGTGACCAATGTAAAAAATGGCCAGCTTGAACTCGGACGTTTTGGACTGAAAGCTAAACACCCAAATTTAGCCCAGCAAGTCGCGGCCGCTTTTAGAGATGATATCGGTATTACTAACAATCATTTTCCCCAAGAGTCTTGCACCAAAAGCCAAATACTGTGCCAGCAAGCCAGTGCACTTGGTTTGCATAACAGCGTTGAAATAGCAGATAAAAACTTTGATTTAGTGATGACTTTTAGTCGCTTACTCGGCGTACCTCCAGCCCGAAGTTTGTCTCAACCTAAAAAGCAGCAAGGACAACAATTGTTTCATCAACTCGGTTGTGCACAGTGTCACACCCCTAGCTATGTTACCGACAAAAATTATCCCGAGAGCAGCTTGGCCAATCAAACCATTTGGCCTTATACCGATTTAGCCTTACACGATATGGGCACCGCTTTAGCTGATGGCGCTTATGAGTATCAAGCTAATGGTCAAGAATGGCGTACACCACCACTGTGGGGCATAGGTTTACAACAGCGAATAAACAAACAACAACGTTTTTTACACGACGGACGTGCCAGAACTATCACTGAAGCCATTTTATGGCATGGCGGTGAAGCAGCAAGCGCTCAAACAAAATTTAAACAATTATCAAAACAGCAACGCCAGACGTTGTTAATGTTTTTAAAATCAATTTAGGAAGGATTATGATTAAGAATAAATCACTCAAGATTGCCAGCTCTCTATTATTCACTTTAGCATTAACGGCTTGTGGTGGCGGAGGCTCTGATACAACGACTCCTATCACCGAGACACCGACAACCCCGACTACGCCAACAACACCTGCGACAACCGATGAACAGCAGTTTGGCTTATGGCTTAATGATCTTGCCGATAATGTGGTTGTACCGGGCTACCAAAATTTACAAACCACCGCTGAAGCACTATCAAGCCAAAGTGATATTTTTTGTAATGCCAGTAACCCCTCTAATGACGATTTAGCAAGCTTGCAACAATCGTGGTCAAGCTTCAATGCTAGTTGGCAGAATATTCAGTGGATTAAAGTCGGCCCAGTTCTTGAGCAAAGCCGCATTTTCAGAATTGAATTATGGCCGGATACCAGTGACATTGTCGATAGAGATTTAGCACAACTATTAACCGAACCAGAGATTACTGCCGATTTATTTACCTCAAAATATACCGGTGGCCAAGGTATCCCTGCATTAGAAATATTGTTATTTGGTAATGAAACCTTACTGACAGCAAGCGATAAAGCTAAACGCTGTGAAGCGGTGCAAGCTATCAGCGAAAATTTAGTGAATATCAGCACTGACATCAACAATGCTTGGCAAAGTAGCGGAGACAATTACGTTGCTAGCCTTAAAGCCGGAACGGGTGATTTTTCGAGCCAAAAAGATGCTGCTGAAGAGTTAGTAACTAACTGGTTAGAGCAAGTTGAAAGTGTTAAAGATGAAAAACTATTAGAAACGATCGCTGATACCGCACCCGGAAACCTTAGCATTGCTGAATTTACCCTTGCGAATGAAGTAATAGCCAGTGTGTTGGTTAATATTGCTGCCTTTGAAAACTTATACACCGCAGGCAACGGTCATGGCTTTGATGATGTGTTAACTAGCCATTTTGAACAATCAACAATCAGCGACGATATCAGCGCCAAAATTGCCGCGATTAATACCTCACTGGCATTACTTAATAGTGAAATGACCTTTGAACAGTTACTCAATGATGAAGCTAGTCGTACCCAGCTTACTGACGTTGTACAAAAGATTCGTGAATTAAGAGATGTGATCACCGCAGACTTTGTTCAAGCCACAGATATTAATATTGGCTTTAATTCAAACGACGGCGATTAATAATCACCGCAACGTTCACCCTAACACCTGCTCTCCTACGTTGAGAGACCTTAAATAGATTTTGGAAACGTCATGAAAATCACGAAAATAACGCTGGCCTTATTGTTAACCTGTACCAATACGGTATTCGCACAACAGTCTAATGAACCACTTACGCCAACGAATAGCGAATTAAGTACTACCAATGATGTTAGCAACACGACTAATAGCAATAAACAGCTTGAAGTGATCAGTATTTTTGGTCAACGTAATCAACTTGAAACCGCGGTAGGCTCCGCGTTTGTTCTTGATGAAGCACAACTAGAGCTCAATGAGTTTGATGATATTCATCGTGTTTTACAATCCGTACCGGGGGTGTATATTCGTGAAGAAGATGGCTATGGTTTACGACCTAATATCGGTTTGCGTGGTGCAACGTCTGAGCGTAGTAGTAAAATTGCCTTAATGGAAGATGGGATATTGATAGCACCAGCCGCTTATGCTGCGCCGGCGGCTTATTACTTCCCGTTAATTTCACGCATGACGCAAGTAGAAGTATTTAAAGGTCCAGCAGCCATTATGTATGGCCCTAATACCGTAGGTGGCGCTATTAATATGGTCTCACGTGCAGTAACCACCAAAGAGCAAGGCCGCCAAGCATCAGTAGATTTAGCCATTGGTGAAACTAACTATCAAAAAGCGCATGGCTTTTATAGTGACAGTATCACTATCGCCAACATCGGTGAATTAGGTTTTTTAGTTGAAGGCATCCATATTCAATCAGATGGTTTCAAAGTATTAGACAACCCTGACAGTAGCGACGCCCTGAGTCCTAATATTAATGCCAACAGTAACGACACCGGCTTTAATAAAAGTGAAGTGCTATTCAAAGCAAACTTTACCCCCGCGAATACCGACAACTACCAGTTTTGGCAGTTTAAAATGGGTTATGGGGAAGAGGTTTCTCATGAAACGTATCTTGGTTTAACCGATGCAGATTTTGCACAAGCGCCCACTCGACGCTATGTTGCTAGCGAAAATGACAAAATGGACTGGGAGCACTTTCAAGTACAATTAGGCCATTATATTGAACTTGGCAGTGACGTTAGTCTATTTACCCAAGCCTATCGCCGTGATTTTGATCGCGACTGGGATCGTCTTAATAGCTTTAACACTAACCGTAGCATGTCAACAATATTAAGCTCCCCTGATACCGGTATTAACGAATTGTTTATGCAAGTATTAACCGGTGAACGCGATACATCAACCAGTGAAGAAAAGTTATTATTTACCTTAAATGACCGCACCTTTTTCTCCCAAGGCATAACCTCGAAACTTTTTTGGGATAGCCGTTGGTTAGACGCTGACTTGTCTGTTGATGCCGGCATCAGGCTACATCAAGATCAAGTTGCTCGTCATCATCGTGTTGATGAATATGCCATGCAAAGTGGTCATTTAGCCCTTATCGGTAACCGTGAAACCATTACCCACAATCAAGATACCGCCACCGCACTCGCAACCTTTGCCAATGCAGCGCTAGATTTTGGACAACTGAACTTAAGTGCTGGTGTACGTGTTGAATATATTGAAGGTGAAGCCATTAGTTATGATTTATCAACCGGTGAACAACTGACGCTTGAAAGCAATAACACTACCGTAGTGTTACCGGGCTTTGGTGCCTTTTATAAGTTCACTGATCAGCTCGGTGCTTTAGTTGGTGTTAATAAAGGCTACGTACCAAATAGTCCAGGTCAAGATAGCAGTATCGACCCAGAAGAAAGTTGGAATTATGAGTTTGGCTTACGTTATAGCAATAGCACCACCAATGCTGAAGTTATTGGCTTTTTTAATGACTACAGTAATTTGAAAGCCAATTGTACCTTCGCAAACGGTTGCTCTGACGAATTAGGGCAAGAGTTTAACGGCGGTGAAGTTAACATTTATGGTCTAGAAGCAAGTTTACATACCCGTGTTAACTTAACCAAGCGTTTATCCATGCCGATAAAGATTGCCTACACCCATACGCAGTCGGCGTTCCAAAATAGTTTTCAGTCAACGTTCTCGCAATGGGGTAGTGTTACCGAAGGCGACTCCTTACCTTATTTACCTGAGAACCAGCTCAGTGTTGAAGTTGCTTTAGCACAGACAAACTGGCAAGTGTCGGTATTATTAAAATACGTTGAAGCGATGCAAGAGGCTGCCGGTACTTCAACAGAATTAACCGGTTACTACACCGATGATATTCAACAAGTGGATGTTTCCTCTTGGCTGCAGATTAATGATTCGCTAAAGGTTTATGGCAAAATTGATAACCTCACCGATGAAGCCGTGGTAGTTTCTCGCCGACCTTTTGGTGCTAGAGCGGGTAAACCTCGCCAGGCCACTATCGGGATTAAATATCAATTTTAATCGATGGATTACTCTTGCAAAACTTTTCCTTTGCAAAAATGGTCCCTTGTAAAAATGGTTCCTTGCAAAAATAAGCCCTTTTCAAAACGCAGTGCTGACTTTACTCAGCTTGCTTTTTGAAAGGGCTCGTTTGTTGACCAAAGAATATCAATACAAGTTAAGCTAACTTAATTTAATTTAGCTTACCTCAACCAAAGTTCACCAAAATCAATAAAGTCAGATTATTTATGCTAACCCGTCGTCAATTCTTATTATCAATCGCCGCCAGCAGTGCCGTAGCCATGCTTGGCTGCCAACCGTTATCCTCACTACAAAGGCACTGGTTTGTCAGCGCCTGTAGTAATAACAATAATGAGCACTTTGTTGCTGCCTTTGATCTTGATGGTAATATTATTAGCCAAATAAAACTCCCTGCCCGTGGCCATGACGCCATCGCTATACCTGACAAACCCGGTCATGCGTTAATTTTTGCGCGTCGTCCCGGCACCTTTATCCTTGAAGTTGATTTTACTCGTGGCATTATCAGCCAAGAAATCACCGCCGCCAGTAACTCGCACTTTTACGGCCATGGTGTTATTTCAGCAAAGCACAAGGTGTTACTAACCAGTGAAAATGATTTTGCCAGTGGCGAAGGACGCATTGTTGTTAGAGACACCAAACACTACCAAGTAGTTGATCAATATCATTCTGGCGGTATTGGTCCACACCAACTGGCGTTAATGCCTGATGGTGATAGCTTAGTGATAGCCAATGGCGGTATACAAACCCATCCTGCGCAACCACGTAAAAAACTTAATATTGACACCATGGCACCCAATTTAAGCTATTTAACTATTAGCTCAGGTGAAATCACCCATAGCTTAGCGCTTGATAATCATCAACTCAGCATCCGTCATTTAGCGGTAAGTAAACAAGGAAAAGTGATTGCCGGTTTACAGTATCAAGGGCCAAAAAATGATTTAGTACCATTAGCTATTTCTCACCACGGCGAGAGCACATTACAGTATTTATCAGCATCAGAAAGTATTTGGCGACGCATGAATCAATATACCGCCAGTGTTTGTGTTAATGATCAACACGAACTTGTCGCAATTAGTTGCCCTAGAGCAGATATGATCACTTATTGGTCACTCACCACCGGTGAATACTTACGTAGCGAAAAATTTGCCGATGGCGCTGGCCTCACCAATATTGATGCTATTTACGCCAGTAGTGGCAAAGGTAATTTTAGGCGCAGTAGTATTACTGACAATGCGCAGCAGCAAGCTTTAGCAACGACGGCAGCGACAGCAGCGACACGTCATTTTGATGGCCTGAAATGGGATAACCACCTAACCCATATCAATGCCTAACTGTGTCTAGCAGTTATCTAGAGCAGCTTATTTTAGCCTCTTATCACTCAGCTATAGATGCAATGTTTTACTTGCGATCTGGTTTGACCACTGTTACGTTACTAGTCAATTGAATGAAAAAACCTTTGGCAGGAAACGTAATAATGACTAATTTTATATCTCGTGAGATTTCGGTGTTATGTGTTGATCAATACCCATTAGCGGCCACCACTTATTCCCCAAAAGAAGATGTTAAAGGTGCGATACTTATTGGGCCTGCCACTGGCATAAAAAGGCAGTTTTATGCCAGCTTTGCTAGTTACCTCGCCGAACATGGCTACGGCGTAATCACCTTTGATAACCGTGGAATTGGCCAGTCGATTTCCGGTAAACTTAACAACAGCGATGCCTCATTACAGTGCTGGGGTGAAAAAGATATGACCGCAGTATTTGAACAGCTGCAGTTGAGTTTTCCAGACACACGTTATCATTTAATAGGCCATAGTGCTGGCGGCCAATTAATCGGTTTAATGCCTAATGCCAATCAGTTCAGCTCAATTTTTAACTATGCTTGTTCTTCAGGACAAATTGCCAATATGAACTCGGCATTTAAATATAAAGCCAAGTTTTTTATGGATATTTTCATTCCGATTAGCAATACACTATTTGGTTACACTAAAGCCCATTGGGTTGGTATGGGCGAACCTTTACCTAAAGCCGTAGCACAGCAGTGGCGAGAATGGTGTAACGGCCAAGGTTATGTAAAAACCGCCTTTGGTAAAACCATCCATCAGCATTATTACGATGATCTTGCTATGCCATCGATGTGGGTTAATGCTACTGATGATGACATTGCCATTAATGCCAATGTCAGCGATATGTTGTCGGTATTTACAAAACTAGCCGCAGAGAAGCTTACATTAACGGCTAAAGAGCATAACTTAAAAGAGATTGGTCATATGAAATTTTTCAGTAGAAAATCACAAGTACTCTGGCCTCACGCTTTAGACTGGCTAGCCAAGCACTAGCAGCCACTGACACTAACCGCTAACAGTAACCTCTAGCACTAACCACTGATACTAATCACTGGTACACATCACCTGCATGCAACGACGTTATTGTACTAGCCAATGTTGTAATAGTGCCTGTTTGATTAAGCCACTTTGTCCGTTAAAATTGCCATTGGTCTCAACAAAATAACTGCGTGGTAGTTCACCGTACCAGCTGGGATCAATGAGATAACGGCTCTTGGTCGCGCTACCATCGACAAAGTGATAATTAGCTAAGCCCGCCAAATTAAATTTTTCAATAATCTGTTGACGTTCTTCGGTAGTGTCTTCATCGGCATCGGTATTGATCAAGACCACATGTAACTCACTCCTTTTATGATACAACTCACTCACTAAAGCAAGCTCTTTAAAACAAGGTGGGCAATCAACCGACCACAACAACATCAACCATTGTTTACCTTGGTAGTGCTGTTTAATTTGCTCGAATTGCTGCTGGTTAAACTCCAATGAACGGCGCTGACTGTTATCAACGCTAGTGCTAGCGCTGATAACAGCTTGGCTGTTTTTCTCACTTTGAGTAACATTCGCTTGGTTAGCAGCCACAGAAGCTGCCAATAAATAGCTAACAAGGAATAAAATAACGTTAATTAATTTCATAGCGCAGTGAACACGTGCCCTTGCTTAGGTCGTTGCCAACTTACATAATTTACGCCAGCGTTATTAATAATAAACGGGCGATCAGCGCCGTCAGTTGACTGAAAAATAACACGAGCCTCAGCAAAGGTTTCCCCGTTATTGACTGATTGCTGATGCATTAATTGATGGCGGTCACCGTTAAATTGGCTCCACACAATATCAACACTGTCGCCATTATGTTGTACATGAGGATGAGCGGCTTGTGCGCTAAAATCACCTAATGCTAATGGCGTAGGTAAGGTTTTTCCTTGATCATTTGAGCGGGCATAAAATATCCCTTTGCCTTTATCACCCATATTAAACCACACCATATGATAGCGATTGTGCTGATCAATACTGAGTCCGCCCCCTTGGTGTGGGCAACCATTAATTTTCCAATGGTCATGGCTAATTTGTATTGGTTCGTTCTGTTGGATTAAGTCACTCGACTGATTTTTTTTGTTCAAGGTTAACAACGCAAACTCGCGAATATTATCGCCATAGATATGTCGCCACAATAAAGCTAATTGCCCTTGTTGGTTATGACTGATAGCAATGCGACAGCACACACAGGTATTATTGGCTAATTGTTGATTAACAAAATGAGTATCTCCTTGGCGCACATTGGCTTGGCCAAGATATAACGCTGAGCCATTACCTTTTTTACCTTGTTGACGTAATTGATACTTTAAACGGCCATCAAGCCAAGCAATGCTGACGTCGCCAGCGTTAGTCACTAACATCTCATTAAAACTGTGGCCGGTTGGCAACTGATCATCATTGACGGTGATCGGTGTCGAAAAATGTTTGCCATAATCAGCTGAATAACTAAAGCGAATATCAGCGGTGTACTTTTTCTTACCGGGCATTGCCCAAGATAAATACACCCCTTGATGATCATCAAAGCCTATTTTCGGACGATTTTCATTACGTGCTGAAATAGGCTCTTTGGCGATATCGACCGCGGTTGCCTTAGAAAATGTCAGCCCATTATCACCAGAGCGTTGAAAATACATTTGTTGCTGTTGCACCCACAAACGCCATAAATCACCGTTAGGGGCAAAAGCCGAGGTAACTGTTTTAGCACATGTTATCGCAATAGCCGAACAGCCAGCATTCGTACTGTTATGTTCACTAATACTATTGCTATTTTTGCCATGGCTAGCATGTTCATTAGCTAAACTAACCATCGCGAGTAAACTTAGTATCGAAGCAACACAGCACTGAGCAACACGCTGCGTTATCTTGTTACTGCCAATCAACGCATTAGGAGTCTTTATCACCGCTATTCTACCTTTGTTTTTGCTTTACGTTTGC
>Ga0209292_1004732_pt1 | contig 14208 bp, 15 predicted proteins | sample GOMGulsemesocosm_2_FD_184634 | JGI IMG/M metagenome (GOLD analysis project Ga0209292, IMG submission 184634) | Methane-oxidizing microbial communities from mesocosms in the Gulf of Mexico - GOM9C Gulf of Mexico (SPAdes) (version 2) | ecosystem: Environmental > Aquatic > Marine > Cold seeps... | reverse complement strand
GTTGTTGTATCGGCATCGACTTTTGGCGCGCATAGCAATAGTCTGGCTGATTCGATTTGATATTGTTCAACTAACGCTTTTTTGAGGGTATTGCCGCGGTCATTGGCGAGTGTTTTAAGTGCTGACATTTTCGCTTCAGACGATAAGCCACTCGCTATATTTTCTGCCTCTTTGGCGTTGGAGATTGCGCATATTTTGACTTGCTGCTGTGGCTTGTCTTTCAATAAGGCGCCAAGTTGGCTCACAAAAGGCTGTTGTGATTCTAATAATGCAATCTGGCCTGGTTGGTAGATTAAGTCGTTCATCTCTAGCCGTAACAAATACTCGCCAGCGATGCTTACCACTGTAATAACATTGGCATAAGGGACGAAGGTATTCATTAGATACGATTTAGCTTGTGACATCACCGCTTTTCGAACCACCAGCGTAATAATGCTGCTCATGCCAAATGATGGATCGTTTATATCTCCCGATAAAGGGACAGTAAGCGATACATTGCCCTGACTATCTTTAAGCATATTGAGCGCTGCATTTAGGCCAATCGCACTACCATCATTAGCCGATAAATCGGTGGTGTCATTGCCGCTGGCAAGTTCAAATCCACGTAAGTCGATGGTTGTTTCACCCGCTATTTGATCGTCCTTTATCACGACACTGACTTTATTATCGAGCTGACCGCTTAGGAAATCAAAACCTAGTACGGTTCGCAAGTAAGCCGATAGTGGTGGTAACGAGAACTCTGACATTTGCAGCTGCAGTGACATGCTTAATTGCTCGCTAAATGGCGCGATGGTGCCATTTACCGTAGTGGTTGCGTGCTCGTCGAACGACAATGCAATATCAAACGGGGTCATGTTCGTCACATCGCGGCTATCAACAGCGGTTACTAACGCTTTAGTCAGCGTGATTTGCTGTTCAAATACAGGGTTGACACTTTGATCGGTAAAGTGAATCTCGCTTGGGGTAATTAACTCAAACTTATTTAAACTGATTGTCACTACGGGCGCCGTATCTTGAGGTTGGCTGTCTGGCGCCGTTTCAACAATAACAATGTCTTCTTCATCAACACCCGCTTGTTCAATGACAACGAGGTTTTGTAACGCCTTGGTGTCGCTAAGTATCACAGTGCTGATGAATTTATCGAGCCCAATAGTATCTATCGATAAATGATTATCTTGCCACGTAATATCGCTAATGGTTAGGGCATCGTTTTGATAAATAGCGCTGCCATCATTAGGTTTTGAAAAGACGATATCGCGTAATGCGATGGTTGTGATATCGGCTTTTGCATTGAATGATTGGTCAACCGTAAACGATGCGCTGGGCAGTTCGACGCTACTTAATGCGCCAAGTGTTTGGCCCTGCGCGCTGACATTAACATTATTGATATTCAACGACGCCTCACCAGAGGCTTGGTTTAATTGGCTATCAACGCCATCAAGCTGTAACGTGTTTAGTGCAAATACCAAAGATTTGTTTGAGACATCAAGTGCTGAATTCGCGAGGACTATTTCTCGCAGCGCTAACGTTAAATTAGGTTGCTCTAGTTGCCATTTATTGTGCGCTAGCGACAGTTTTTGGTTAAACGATAAATCGATCTGGCCGCTGAGTTGGTCAATTTCACTAGCGACTTGTGGCGCTAAATAGAGCCAATCAGCTGGCGAAAATTGTAATAATTTGAATTCATTGTTTAGTGAAGCTGCCACGAGTGTCATCGATTGTAGTTGAGCACTGGCGGTTGATTTTAGTGATAGCACGGCATCATTAATGGCCATATTTAACCCGACATTGGCATTGACATCGGTTAACGATGCCGCCAGTGAATCAATCGACAATTGATTGACGATGATGCGATGGCTGTGGCCGAGATCATTAATATTGAGGGCAATATCATTAAATGATAATTGGGGCAGTAAAAAGCGCCAACCGGCCAGTGAAGATATATCCCCTTCTGCGGACGCGGTGGCTGGTTCTGTATTGGTTGGCTTGATTGCAAGAAGATCGACACCGGCGATGATGAGCTGCTGTTCACTGCGTAATACCGAGATAGCAAGGGAGTCGAGTAAGGCTTTTTCAACGACTAATTCTTTGTTGAATAGATCGAGCCAACTTAGATTGACGTGAGCATGTTTTAAGGTCAATTGACTGATTTTTTGATTATCTAATATCGCCAAGTCATCGATTTGAACATGCATCGTAAATGGATTAAAACTGATGCTGGCTTGTTCATTTAAGCTTAACTCAAACGCTGATAATTGTTTATTTAGTTGCCATGGCAATAATAAATAACTTAAGCCCCAAATGGCTAAAAATAACAAAGTGATGCCACTAACGATATAAATAAGGGTATTTTTGACCCGAGATAAAACAGACATGATGTCCCACAGATAAATGAAGCTTAATTAAATTGAGGACATTTTAGACAAATATTAGTGAATTAGATAGTCATACCCTAGAGAACTTATGATTGGCTGTTTTTTATTTTACTCGAGGTTAATGACTTGAAATAATGATGACAACGCCCATACTACAATGCTCCAGCAACGGGAATTGCGAGACAACATAAGGAAAATACAATGGCGATTAAGACTGTCATTATTACACTGGCGCTACTACTAAGTGGTTGTGGTGAGATAAAGCTCTTTGAGCCGAATATCGAGTATAGCGTTGATAGTGCCTCCAATGACGATCTGACCATATTGTTGCAACGATTTGATACTATTTCTTCATCCCTACTTAGTGGTGCTGCAATAAGTGATAATAACGGTCAAACGATTATTACATTTAGAGGTGGCTCGCCCAGTGATGAGATGGTGCAATACCTGAGTCAACATAAGGGGCAGTTAGTACTAGTCGACGAACGCGATAGGGTCTGGTTTACCAGTGAAGATGTAAAGCGTGCCGATGTTACTCTCGAGAAAACCTCCCCTTATGCCGTGCCTGACCAATTGTTTCTTAAGGATACTTTGGTTTACGTCGACATCATGATAGATCAACAAGCGGCAGACAAGGTTGAAGCCTTGTCACGCGTAAGTCATGGTCTTGACGTTAGTATGGTACTTGACGGTAAAATAATACTCAGCGCGAAGATACACGGCATGATAAGCAATTTTATGCGTGTTTCAGCGGTTAGTGAGCAGCAAGCACAACAGATAGTGGCGATTTTACGTCATGGTCAGTTAAGCCAAGCCATCAACTTAAAGCGCATCACGCCGTTCAACAACGATAAATAACTCAGTATAAGATAGGGATCAATAAGATGGATGTAAGAATTGTCGAGCAAAAGAAAATCAGCGGCCTCACAATAAGAACAGACAATGCCACAGAGATGGATCCAACGACGGGTCAAATCGGTCCACTCTGGCAACGATTTGATAACACGGTGCCCGTTGATTATCAACATGGTGAACGAGTCTACGGCGTCTACAGTGATTATGAGTCCGACCACAACGGTAAATTTACCGTGCTTGCGGGTTATGATGGTAAAAATCTACCGCAGGATCTGCCGTTGGAAACCATTACGATTGAGGCCGGTAAATATTTAGTCTTCACCCACAAAGGCGAAATGCCGCAAATAGCAATCGATGCCTGGACCCAAGTTTGGCAATATTTCACCAATGACGACGCCGAACATCATCGCCGCTATTCAACAGACTTTGAATTTTATCCTTATAATAATGAGATTCAGGTCCATATTGCGATTAAATAACTGCGCTATCTTGTGGTAAGCTCTGCGCCAATTATTACCAGATATATAACAACCGATGACAAAAACAGAAAAGAAACTCGACAACCAACTTAGGCAAGTATTGACACAGGTATGCGATACCGCGCTTAAGGAATTCAATGGTTTTGAATGGTTAACCCATACGGTTAATTACGCAAGCTTTCCCGCCAGTTTGAAAATTATTTGCGTCTTTGACAACAATGAACAACTCGAGCAATTTAGAACGGAGAGTGGCCAATCGCAGTTTATTGCGTTGATCCAATCTGGTTTACAAGCCGCTGGGGTTAAATTGAAAAAGCCAGCAGCGCACATCAAATTCGATAGTGAACAAAATTGCCTGTTATCTCACAACGGCAATTGGGCTGCTCGCTTAAATCAGTGATCCGTTGACTCCAAGGATGGAGACAATCAGCACAACTAGCTCAATCCTTTAATGTCATTGGAATTATTTCGCCAGAGTCGATATGCTAGTAATATCAGTAATCTTCGAGTAATTGTTATGCCTGTCACTCCCTTAGGATTAATTGCCGCCAATCGTTTTGGCTATGGCGCTAATGCGCAGCAGTTGTCTGTCGCAAGCAAAGATCCGCAAACGTGGCTCAAGCAGCAACTAACGAGCGTTAATTTTGATCCTAGCTTAGCGAGCCTCGATGATATGGCTAACTATCTGGTTGAGTATCGAGTTAAGAAGAAAGAATTTAAGAAAAAAGGCATGAACTTCAAGCGCCCCAAGGCACATATTGAAGCGGCTCGACATTTAATGATTGACTCGACAGTGCAAGCAATCACACAGGACAACTCTGTTAGTTGGCGATTGCTTGATTTTTTCTCTAACCATTTTAGTGTCACAGCCCAAGGGCCTAAAATGTCTGCCATTGCGGCGACATTAGAACGAGACGCGATTGGCCCCAATCTATTAGGCCGTTTTGATGACATGTTAATGAGTGTTATTAAGCACCCCGCAATGTTGATCTATCTCAACAATGAACAATCTGTTGGCAATGATTCTCGCATTGCAAAAAAGCGTAAGGGCAAAGGCTTAAACGAGAATTTGGCGCGAGAAATACTCGAGTTACATACACTCGGTGTTAATGGCGGTTATGCACAGCAAGACGTCATCGCGCTCGCCAATGGTATTTCAGGTTGGGGGGTCCAAAAGCCAGCAAGTGATAAGACCGCAGGCTTCTTATTTAGACGCGCAGCGCATCAACCGGGTAAGCAAAGTTTGCTCGGCACTGACTATGCACAGCAAGGTGTGGCACAAGGGGAAGCCATGCTACATGCATTAGCAAATTATCCGGCCACCGCGCGTTTTATCTGTACAAAACTGGTCAGCCATTTTATTAGTGATAAGCCAGAACCGGCATTGGTGGCCAAGCTAGAACAACGCTGGCACGCGACCCAAGGGAATATTAAACAAGTGATGTATGCGCTTATTGAAGCCCCTGAATCATGGTTGATCTCCGCTCAAAAATTTAAAACACCCCGGGACTTTGTTATTTCAAGTTTACGTTTACTTGACGTCACGCCCGATAACATCAAGGCACTGTCACGCGCACTCTCGATGTTAGGACAACAACCCTTTAAGGCAGGGAGTCCTGCAGGGTATGGCGATAAAGCCGCTAATTGGGACGGTGCGAACGCGCTAATGGCAAGAATTGATTGGGCGGCGGCATTTGCACGTTCACGCTACGCTAAAAATATCGATAGTGCCCAAACGCAGTTAATCGCCCAACTATCAACGCGAAATTACACCCTGGTAATGCGGGCCGAAAGCCGCCAACAATCGCTAACGCTGGCATTAATGAGCCCTGAATTCCAACGGAGATAACAATGAGCAAACCCGTAAAAAACACAATGGAACGTCGAGACTTTATTAGTGGTGCCCTCGCCTCCCTCGCGTTGTGGCACACCCAGCCATTTGCACAAGCGATCACAACACCGACAACCACTTCGCCCAAGCTTATTTGGATTGTGTTGCGCGGCGCACTCGACTCACTTGAAACCGTGATCCCCGCCTTCGATAACGGATTAGCCCCATTACGCCCCACAATAGGTTTAAGCCCTGCGGCGTTATCACAGCCATTACAACATGGCTTTGCATTACACCCGTCGTTAAAGAATTTGTACCGCTGGTATCAAGATAAACACTTATTACCTATTGTGGCGGTAGGAAGCGGCTTTGAAAAACGTTCTCACTTTGATGGCCAAGATTATTTAGAGACGGGCTTAGGCTCAATCGATCACGATAATGGCTGGCTTTCTCGCGCCATCTCACTAAAACACAAGGCGGCGATTGCCGTCGCGCAATCGACTCCGATTAGTTTGCGCGGCAATGACAACGTCAATACGTGGTATCCCTCTAAGCTTAAGCACAGTAGCGATGATATTTATCAATCGCTGCAAACGATGTATCAAGACGACCAACCATTGTTGAGTAAACTCAATGACGGTCTAAAATTGCGTCAACTAACGAGTGGCCAGCAGCTCAGTAAGAAGAATGGTCGGTTTTCTACACTCGCCAAAGGTTGTGGTCAATTGATGGCCGCAGAACAAGGACCTGATTGCGCGATGCTTGAACTTGGCGGCTGGGATACCCACAATAATCAAAATAATCGATTAGCCAAGCAGCTGACTCAATTAGATGACGGTCTAGCAGCCCTTAAAACCAGCTTGGGGAAACATTGGGATAATACCGCCATCGTTATCGCCACCGAGTTTGGTAGAACCGCTAAAGAAAATGGCACGAAAGGAACAGATCACGGCACCGCAAGTGCACTCTTAATCGCTGGAGGTGCAATTGCTGGCGGCCGCGTTTTGGGTCAATGGCCAGGTCTAGCAACCCATCAATTATTTAATGCTCGGGATTTAAATCCCACCAGCAATACTTTTTCGTGGTTAGCAACGCTACTTAATCAACATTGGCATATTGCGCCAAAAGACGCTGCGGCGGTCTTTAATAATGTACCGCTTTATAAAGAGCAGTTAGTGTCATAACGCGGCACCAATCATTGGTTATCATCGGCTATTTTTAGCGTAGCGGCTCATGGCGCATCGAAGTACTCAATAGGGTTGAGGTAGAACGCTTTTTTATAACCTTGTACGGAGGTGTCAATCAACCAAGGCAGCGGCATCAGGCTCATTAATGAATAATGAAGATGAGCAGGCTTTCCTTTGGCGTTGCCGCTAGTGCCGACGGTGCCAATCACTGAATTTTGCGATACAAAAATGGCGCCTTGCTCGCTAATCGTTTGTAAATGGGCATAGTAATGAATCCGCCATTTCGGGCCCAGTGCTATCACGACTTTACCCCCTCGACTAAGTTGACCACGATAGATGATGATCTGATTAGTGGTGGCCACTACCGTGGTGCCGGCATCGGCAAAAATGTCGATGCCTTTGTGGACGCCAGACTTGCCCCAAGGTTCATACCAAAAAGTATCTTGATTCCAATCATGACTCGTTGCGCCGCTAACGGGCACAGAAACCGGTTCTGGTATCACAAAACCTAGTAGCACCAAGCTTAGTAATACGATCAGTATTTTAGTTTTCATGGAGTTGTAATAAGTCCCATTTATTGCGATATAAATCTTCAAAAACAGCGACGGTGCCGTATACCTCTTCGCGCGGTTGTTCGTTGAAATGGACGCCGTCTGCAATCATCTGATGATAATCACGCCAAAAATCATTGGTGTGAAGAAATAAGAATACGCGACCACCACTTTGGGCACCAACGGCGGCTATTTGTTGTTCACCACGTGCCTGAGCCAACAACAGATTCGTACCATTACCATTGGGTGGAGAGACTAATACCCAGCGCTTGCCATCGCCTAGATCAGTATCTTGAATTAATTTAAACTGAAGTTTTTGAGTATAAAATGCAATAGCATCATCGTAGTTTTCGACCACTAACGCTATCGATCCAATTTTTTGTTGTACTTCTTGTTGTTGACTCATCAATCTATTCCTTCATTATTAGCGATCACTCTAGCTGGGGTTAACTGAACCAGCGTTGAATTGCTGCCGATGTTGCATCGGTGAGATACTCAATTGTTTCCTAAAGTGATGACGCATTGTGGTGGCGTTTTCAAAGCCGCTGATCTCGGCAACTTTTTCGATACTATGCGTTTCACTTTCTAATAGCCATTTCGCTTTTTCTAAGCGTTGTTGGATTAACCACGTTTTCGGGCTGAGATTAAAACTGCTACGAAATTTTCGATCAAAAGTCCGCCGCGACATATTGGCATGCGACGCTAGCATATTGACGGTAATATCCTCGCTAAGATGACTTAGTGCCCAGTCGATAGCGTCTGAAAATTGATTGGGCACCGACAATATTGGGGTTTCGACAAATTGTGATTGACCACCTTGGCGGTGTGCAGAGACAACTAAACGCCGCGCTACTTGATTGGCAATATCATAGCCAAAATCTTGCCTAATGATCTCTAATCCTAAATCGATACCTGAGGCGCTTCCCGCTGAACAGCCAATGTGACCATCATAAAGATACAACACATCTTCAACATAATTTAGCGTGGGAAATCGCTGCTTAAACTTATCCGCATAGCGCCAATGAGTGGTGGCATCGCACCCTGTTAAAAGCCCCAATTGCGCCAATAAAAACGCCCCGGAGCAAAAAGAAATAACACGTTTTCCTTGGTGATGAAATGCCAACACTTGCGCCGACATTAGGGTGCTAATGGCTTGTTCTTCGACAGGCCAGCTTGGCACAACTAGCATGTCATAATCATGTAAATCAGTGACGTGCTTTGCTTGTAACATCAGTCCAGCGGTTGTTGCTAATGATTGGTCTTCAAAGGTAATGACATCACAGCTGTACCAATTGTCGATCTCAGGGCGCGCGAGACCGAACAGCTCAACCGCACACGCCAACTCAAACAACGCGACGTTTGAATAACTTAGAACCCCAACCCTGATACACTTTTCCATCAAACACCTTTGGCCTAAAGTTAACGAAACATGTCGTTAAGGCCAATAGTGGCAGAGCTTATGACACGGCACAATAGAAACCGTGAATTTTCCTGACATGTGACAATACATAACAGGAGATAACAGACCCTAATAGGAGAAAATTATGTCATCAGCGGTATCTCGCGTCCCAGCAGCAAGTAGCGAAGCAGCATTAGATTACTTTCAAACGATGTTACACCATCAAACAGATTGTTGGGATGTCCACCATGCTTTAACCAACAATCGCCAAGACTTTGTGTTACTCGATGTGCGCGCACAGGTGGTGTTTGAGTCAGGTTACATCGATGGTGCAATCAGCCTGCCCCATTCACGAATAAATGATACATCGTTGTCACAATACCCTCTCGATACGCTCTTTGTGGTTTACTGTGCCGGCCCCCATTGTAATGCGACAGAAAAGGCAGCCATTAAGCTAGCCAAGCATAATCGCCCGGTCAAAAAGATGATTGGCGGCGTCACTGGATGGTTAGATGAAGGGTTTGACTTAAAAACGGCGATATTAGATTAGTCAGTGGTGACGACATCAGTTCGAGGGACTCGAACTGATGATTAATCCATTGCTTATTGCTAGTCAACGCTACTCAGCAAAAAGTTCGCCAACAAATTCATCGGCACTGTGATAAGTTCTCGGCCCTTTATTGCCATGACTGCCATCTGGTGACCATGTACCGACGACACCAACCACAGTATCATCACTCGACAGTTTCATGGTTTTTTCGTAGGTATAAAAAGAAAATCCGTCACTGTGTTTTGCAATCACAACATAATAGCAATTAGGAAAAATCTTTGGCGTTGGGAATGTGACTAATACCGCGTCATGTTTAGGTAATGCAGTGACGCTTATTCCTTTGGCATATTGCGATGAAATTAACTCGGTGGCTACCGTTCGAAGCCGACTCAAATCACCACGTTGCAGATCCGAAAAAAGCGCATTATTACTTTCAAAGGTCCACTGCGGCATCACGCGGTGTTGGAGATAGTAAATCTGTTTCGATTGGGGGATTTCGTCGGTAGAAGCTTTTTGTGTGGTACTACAGCCCGCCAATAATAGGATTAAAACCGTCATTAACAATCTCATTGAAATTCCTTTTCTCATTGCTTTATCATCCGCCAAATATTCTTAAGGTCTCAATTAATACTAGCATATAGGCTCAATATCACCGGGAATCATCAAATTGTTACAATACAGTCTGTACCAATCTTCTAAATTAATTGCTATTTAACCTAATTGTCGCTTTAATCTGTCCTATCATCTCTCCTTTAAGACAACTTATGACCGATAGCCATTTTAGTAATGCGCCGATTGATTTAGCGACTATCCCGACGTTAGAACAATCTACTGATACGGCGTTAATGCCCGCTTTTTATAAAACTAATCTACTGATTAGAATCGCTGTTACAACGATAATATTAAGCTTATTAGCCATCACAAAATTCGAATTATTTTTTGCCATTGACGATGCGCTTCACATGCCATTACTCATCGCTTTATCTGCCGTTGCAACAATCGGGCTTTTTAGTATTGTCTTTGGCTATTTTTCTGATCGCGCGATTAGCTATCACGTGCGAGAACTTGATATCACCATGCGCAGTGGTGTCTTCTTCAAAAAGGTGGTGACCCAACCTTATTTACGTCTTCAGCACATTGAATTAAAACGTGGCCCAATAGAGCGAAAAGTTGATTTAGCAACGGTACAAGTTTTTAGCGCCGGGGGCTCATTACATACGTTTGCGCTACCGGGATTATCACTGGCACAAGCCAATGCGCTGCGCCAATATATTCTTGACCATAAAGATGTTACCTATCATGAATAATTGGCAACGGGTTTCGCCTATCGCATTGCTGTATTTTATCGCTAATAATATAACCTTATTAGTGAACAATATGATCTATATGGTGCCGCTAATCTTTACCAGTTATAAAACCATCAGCGAAGAACCATTATGGCTAGTGCTCGGCATTAGTGGCATTTTAGGGCTAATCGCGCTGAGTGCATTTTTACAGTACTACTTTTTCAAATTTCGTTTAAGTGAGCAAACGATTGAAATAAAATCTGGAGTATTTAAGAAAGTTCATTTGAACTTGCCCTTTGCACGGATCCAAAATGTAAAAATTATTAGTCCGTTCTATTTCAGGCCATTTGATTACACGACGCTTGAACTTGATACAGCTGGTTCAGCAAAGAGTGAGGCCAATCTAGTTGCCTTAAAAGTAGGCTTTGCTAATCAACTTAAGCAAGAAATACTTAATGTCGCCAGGACTACTGAGCAAACTCAAAGCACAGATAATATAGTCAACGATAATGATGAAATAGTACTTAACCGACGTTCCCTCAAAGACCTGGTGATTCACGGTATTACCAATAATAGGGTCTGGATTTTCTTAGTATTATTTGCCCCCTTCTTTGATACTGCCGCCAATAATGTTGATGGTGTCCTTATTGGCCTTGGTATCAATTTTAGTGAAACCTTCTCACCTGAAACGCACGCATGGTGGCAGCTTGGTCTGTATGCCGCCGCATTATTAGCGATAAGCTATTGCCTTGTGATGTTGTTGTCGGTACTCGGTTCTATCGTCGCGTTCTATGGCTTTACGTTGAGTAAACAAGGCACCAATTACATTCGGCGAAGTGGTTTGCTAACGCGCCATGAAGTGGTGATGAAGCTACCGCGGTTACAGCTGATTGTGAGTCAACAGGATTGGCTGGACGTGGTGATAAACCGATTGAACTTACGTTTTGAACAAGCTAAACAAGGTCAGAAAAAGCAGCCAGGGCAAGAGGTCCGTAATAAAATTATGGTGCCATCGATTAACCAACAAGAATTTCAAGGCTTACTCAATGATGTGTGGCCCAATAATCAATTCTTGTCCTTGTCTTTTTCATCAATCAGTAAGCGATTTTTAGTGAAATATCTGTCGCTATTTTTGACAGTACCGACCGCTTTATTAGCCGTAATGGCCTATAAACAGCAATGGGGTACTTTCGCGATGTTATGCGGAGCAATGGTCATTGTTAGCGGTTTAATCGTGATGCGATGGGTGCGCTGGGGATATGCTATTGATGATAATTTTATTTATATCCGAAAAGGTGTGCTAGGGGTTAATTACTACCTTTTCCCTTTACATAAAATACAGCAAACGACCTTTCACCAAAGTGTTTTAATGGCAAGGCGTCAGCTAGCTAGCGTGTCTTTAGTACTAGCGTCTGGCTCACAAAGGATTCCGTTCTTGCCGCAGCACATCGCGCGGCAGATTATTGATAAAAGCTTGTATGTTATTGAATCAACTAAGCGTAATTGGATGTAGCATAATAAATTGGCGGATCAATAATCCGCCAAGCTTAGTCATTAGTAACGCTTTGCATAATGGCTTTTAAATTCGGCTTATTTTCAAAGATTTCTTGCTCGGTCAGTCCTACCATCTCATACGGTAACACCAGCCATTTGTCACTGGTATTGACGAAATAGTCAGGCTGGCGTATCGAACGATTTAGCGACGGCTTATACCACGGCACTGCTACTCTTATTTCTTTAGGTAGATTTCGTTTAGCGCGCTTAGACAGTTGGGTTATTACCGCTTCAATACTTTGACCAGAACTAAAAACATCGTCAACAATGAGCAACTTATCGTTTTGATTGAGGTTCTCTAACAGGTACGTCAATCCATGCACTTGAATACTGTCTTGGTCGATCATTTGTTGATAGCTCGGTAAGCCTTGATAAGAGGTTCTAATCGATATGTGATCGGTTTCAACGCCTAAGTATTGCAAACATTCCTGAACATAGATCCCGACAGTAGAGCCGCCTCGCCATATTCCAACAATAAAATCAGGTTTGAAACCACTTTCAAAGATTGTTGCGCCGAGTCGAAACGAGTCTTCGATTAATGAGCTTTCGCTGATAAACAGTTTTTCCATGTCAATTCACTCCTGTTCCGGAAGCAGATGCTTAATGATTGAAAAAAGCGCCGGACGATGAGTGGCTATTTCATCAACACTTAGCCCTTCCAAAGAATGAGGATATTTAAGCCATTGGTCAGTTTCGTGTAAATAGTAATCTGGCTCGTAGGCGGTTTGATTGCGCGTCGGCTTAAAGTACGGCACCGCCACTCGTATTTCTTGTGGCGTATTGTTACGGCATTTTATCCGTAACTCCTCAACGACGGCACTAATCGTATTACCCGTATCATAAACATCATCGACTATGAGTAACTTATCTTGGTGGGTGATATTTTTGACCAGGTAATCTAAACCGTGGACAAGTACTTCCTTATTACGACCATCGATACCAGCACCATAGGATGACGTTCTTATCGCGATATGGTCTGTTTTAACGCCGTAATAGGCCAGAAACTCTTGCACTGCAACCCCGACCGGCGTTCCACCTCGCCAAATCGCGATCATGTAAGTTGGCTTAAAACCATCGTTCAATATTTTAGCGCCAAGTCGAAATGAATCATCGAGTAATTGCTGCGGATCCAAATAGCTTTTTGTTGTCATCGTATCCTCATCACAAATGTAGTTGAAATACCATTAAACACACCATACTGATGGCCTTATCTCCGGCGTTAAGCAATGCTTTAGCTTAGCTCAGAATCCAATAGGCTGCTACGATACAAATCTATTTGCGCCCAGATCCGGGTTATTTGACCTTGGGTGAATTCAGTCATCCATTCGTCATCAACATAATTCATATAATTATTGATTGGTGCATCTTCATCGGATATATCACACGCGTTGAGACGACCAGGAATGGGCTTGCCGTAATTAGGGCCAGCATGCGGTGGCGTATCGCCAACATGGTCGCCATAAGCACCACAGCCACCTTGAAAAGTATGCCACAACCCCAACCAATGACCAATTTCATGAACTGCAGTTTTACCAAAGTTAAAATTGGTGGCATCACCACCCGGTAATGTGCCACATTGCATTACGACGCCATCGCGCTCGACGTCACCTTCCAATTCCCACGGAAATGTAGCCCAACCGAGTAACCCACCATTTAAGCCAGCGGTATAAAAATTCAAACCCTGATGAGGGTTTCCACCCAAGATTCGTTTGGCTTCTCGCTCTTGCCAACTGCCATGATCCATGCCAAACCATTGAGCGTTATCGACGACTTGAACAGTGGCAGGATCATAAACAAATTCGATACCGTGCTCTTGATACGCCTCGTTTAGCACGTTGATCTGTTCTACCCGCTGCTCTTCGGTGATATGACCTTGTTGTTGATCAGTGATATGGATAAAGCGAATCGCAATGACTAACTTATTCGCTCGTCTATGCCGACCAGACACCTGCGCGATACGTTCATCATTACGGCGTATTTGATAGTGATTAGGTTGTAGTGTTGCGCACCCTCGTCCTTGCAATACAAACTCTTCAATCGTGCCAAACTCTTTATTATTAACGATAAAACTCATAAGTTCTCCTTTACTACGGTTTAGTCATACCTATTATAATGCGTAGTATAAAGATAATACTATTTGT
>Ga0209292_1004728_pt1 | contig 14218 bp, 11 predicted proteins | sample GOMGulsemesocosm_2_FD_184634 | JGI IMG/M metagenome (GOLD analysis project Ga0209292, IMG submission 184634) | Methane-oxidizing microbial communities from mesocosms in the Gulf of Mexico - GOM9C Gulf of Mexico (SPAdes) (version 2) | ecosystem: Environmental > Aquatic > Marine > Cold seeps... | reverse complement strand
TGCCGCATCTTACACAGATGATGGTTTGCAAATACTACCGCAGCGTGACATTGGTTATGACATTTTAGTACTCGCTATAGGCTCGCAAAGTAATGACTTTGGTACACCAGGGGTTAAGCAGCACTGTCATTTCTTAGACTCCCCCCAGCAAGCTGAAAAGTTTCACGATGCTTTACTTAATCAATTTGTGCGTATTAACCAAAGTGGTAATAGTGATGATTGCTTAAGTGTCTCTATTGTTGGTGCTGGTGCCACAGGTGTTGAGCTTTCTGCAGAACTGTTCAATGTGAGCGCGCTGGTGAAAGCCTATAACATGCCGAATATGAGTGCAGATAAATTAGAGATTAACTTAATTGAAGCTGGCCCTAGAATATTAGCGGCGTTGCCTGAGCGAATCTCGTTCTCTGCGCGTAAAGAACTGACGGATTTAGGCGTGAAAGTGCGTGAGAACACCCGGGTTAAAGAGGCTAGCTCTGACGGTTTTATTACCAGTGACGAAAAAGTGATTAAAGCCGACCTAATGATCTGGGCAGCCGGTATTAAAGTACCTGATTATATAAAGAAATTAGATGTTTTTGAACTTAATCACCTCAACCAAATAGTTGTAAAGCCTAGTCTTCAATCCACTACTAGTGATCATATATTTGTCTTAGGCGATTGTTGCGGATTTAAAAATGCAGATGGATCTTGGGTGCCACCACGGGCGCAATCAGCACACCAAATGGCAGATACGGTACGCGATAATATCTACGCTTTAATGAGGAAAAGCGAGCTACAGAGCTTCAAATATAAAGATTACGGTTCACTTGTTAGCTTGTCACGTTTTGGCGCTGTGGGTAATTTAATGGGCAACTTGACTAAAAAATCGATGTTTATCGAAGGTCACTTAGCGAGGATTATGTACATATCTTTGTATCGTATGCACCAGTTTGCGATTCATGGCTGGGCAAAAGCTATCTTGGTCATAGTCGCTGAGAAAATTGCGAAAGTGGTTAGACCAAAGATGAAGTTACATTAATAGAGGTGAATTAGGCGGAACCTAAATTATCATGGCTTTAATCCCCACTTCGTGGTGCGTCGGTTTGTTAACACTAGTGAATCCAGAAATATTCCGTTTCACAAAGCGAGTGAGCGTGCCCCGGGGATCTGTATTAACACTTCAAAAAAAGCCGTAGTAACACGGCTTTTTATTGGCGATATCCCGATCTCATTTAACGCTAAAATGGGTGCCAACTCCCAAGTTACTTTGCCGTGTTATTTCGCCATCAAGCACTTCTTCAATCAACTCCCTACAAATAGCTAAACCAAGGCCAGCCCCTTTCACTGGCCTTAGTGGTGTAGTATTTGGTAAAGGCGTTCTCAACAGGTTTTCTGTCCATCCTTATGCCGTTATCTTTATAAATAAGCGCAATGTGATCAGGATCATATTGCGCAGAGATTTCGATAATACCGGTCTCGTTTTTTTCAAAGGCGTGTATTAATACGTTTTTAACGAAATTAATCAGTACTTGTGAAAGGATGCCTGGATAGCTGTTTAATTCAATTCTAGGATCTATATTCAAGATAAGTGCGTGGGTATGCTTTTTAATTTAGGCCTTAAGGTTAACAGTATGTCTTTAGTGTAATGGAGTAAATTAAAACTCAGCTGGCATTGGAACATTGGTCAACGGCAACTTTTTTGAAACTCTGCATAATATTAGTGGCTAAATTAATATTGGCTGCACTCATTTGCAAGGCTTTGTCTGCCATAGAGAATATTTTTCTAAGTCACTTTTAATCCGTTTATGATTTTCATAAGCGTGCACTATTTTCTTTTTTTTCGAATAAATAATCAATAGACAAAAGCAGGTTGCCTAAAGGAGGTGCTACTTCATGAGTGATTTCAGCGACCATACTGCCAAGCTCAGCCAGCTTATTAGACTCTTCTGATTTATCTCTACTTGAACTGCTTAACGTGCATCCGTTGATTTTTGACAGGTGCTAAAACGACATCTTGAGGCACGGGGTTGGTTACTAAATCTGCTGCTCCAACGACAAAACAATGTCGTAACTCCTCTGGTTGTATTTTAGCGGTAACAAAAATAATAGGAATATGACGAGTGTTTTCGTTAATTTTAATGGCCAGAAAAGTCTTGAAACCGTCCATTTTGGCATTATGACATCAAGTAAGATCAGATCAACGTAAATTTTAGACAGCAAATATATGGCTTTATAACCACTGCTTACAGCCGAAATTAAATAGTCTTCATTGATTAAAGAGTGCCTAAGATTATCAATATTTTAAGATTGGTCAGCAACAATGAGAATAGAATAGCGGCTGATATCATCTAACATCGGCATCACTTTTTAAAAAACTCGTTAGCCCTTCTAGATCGTAATTATTGACAAAACTTTGTAGTTGTAAAAAATAATCATCGTTGTTAGGGAATTTTTCCATCAATCGATCAATAAGTGCTTCAACCTCTTTCACCAGGTACAAATCACATTGTTCAATAATCAAAGCGGTAAACTCTACGGGTAGCTCAAAGCTTGTGTTTAATTCCTGATCACTATAAACGAGAGATTCTGTGATAGAGTTCCTGCTCGCCTCTAAATCGAAATATTGAGCAATGATTGAGACCACATGATCTTGGCTAAATGGTTTGATCATTACATTATCAAAACCTAAGTGTTCATAGTGCTTGATATTATTCTTCAAAGAGTAGTCGATAGTTGCTATGACACGCAGACGAGGATAGTGCTGCTTAATTTTTTGTAGTAATAGCGTGCTATTTATTAAAGGATTGGTTAGATCTGTAATGGCTAAATTTACGCTCTCAATTTTGAGTAAACCTAAGGCGTCAAAGGTACTTCTTGAGTGTAATACCTGCAGTCCATTAAGGTTAAGTATTTGGTATAGGGAAGATTGTTCGACAGGGTAGTCTTCAACAATCAAAATACTATTGGAAAGCTTTGACGCCTTCTGCGCTATATGATTTGGAGAGCTATTGTGGCCGAGCAATTTTTGTGTCTTTTTTTGAATAGGCAAACAGATGTCAAAGAAGAATTTTGAACCAATGCCTGGTGTTGATATAAGTTGAATATCACTATGCATTAGTTTTAAATATTTTTTAGAGATACTTAATCCCAATCCTACCCCGTCACAACTTGCTGCGCTTTCGCCTTGATTAAAAGAGTCAAATATAGAACTTTGATACTGTTGGTGTACGCCAGTGCCCGTATCGATCACACTAAAACTGAACACGCTGTCTTCTTGAATGTTCAGCTTTAGAATAACCCTGCCTTTAGATGTGAATTTAAGTGCATTTCCTATAAGGTTGATTATGACTTGGCGAAGTTTTAGTTGATCACCATTAACCGTTAAAGTGTCGGTATTTATATCAGTGACGAAAGTGAGGGTTAGGCGCTTTTGTGAGGCTTTTAAGGCAAACATCTCAACACTCGAATTACAGACGTCTAAAATATCGAAATTAGTAATGTGTAACTTAGAGGCTCCTGATTCTAACTTAGCAATGTCTAAAATATCATTAATTAAATTGAGTAAATGCTCACCCGACTTATTGATTATAAGCAGTGATTTTAAGCTTTCTCCCTTGATTGATGGGTTGCTTTTCAAAATTTTTGTATAGCCCAAAATCGCATTCATTGGCGTGCGTATTTCGTGAGAAATATTGGCTAAAAACACTGATTTAATGCTGTTAGCCTCTAGTGCTTCTTTTAAAGCTAAGTCAGTTTTCTGCTTTTGTATTGCGCTTTGATCATTGGCTTCTTGTAACGAGTGCTGCAAGTTTTTATGATCCGTTAACGATTGTCTAAATTGCGTGCTGACAGCAGCCAGTACTTTTCTGTCTTGAGTGAGCCTTCCTAAGAGAATGTAAAAAGGCACTAAAACGATAAGCAACACAATACAGAAAATCACTTTAATAGAGGTAAAATAATGGCTAATCGCATTTTTTTTAATGATCACCGGCTCAATTATTTCAAGTACGCCAAATAAGTCTCCGCTTTTCCAGTTATCTTTTGGCGTATCGGTATAAGTATTGTGACAGGAAACGCATTCAGGCTTTACAGTGTTTGCTATTGCATAGCGGACACTCAATATTCCTTTTACTTCCTCAATACGGGTAAAGGGAATATTAGGGTGATCACTCAAAGCTTGCCAGGCTGCTTTGGTAAAACTATCGTTCAACCCTCCCACTTCTTTTCTCCATGCAAAAGGATATGGACTGTACTGTTTGACGTTTGTAACACCGCTTTGAGTTATCTTTTCATTGAGCAGCAAGCTCATGGTTGAGGGTAATGGCAATGACATTTTTTTGAGATGGTAATCATGAGTGAGTTCAATATCTAGCCGTTGTGCAACATTGATAATTGCTGAGCTGTATAGACTCCTAAATTGACTAAGAATTGCGGCGTAGCCTTTGCTTGTTTTGTAAGCAGATTCAGAGGCCACTTTGGAGTGCATATGATCAAGGTAGCTAAAAAACAGTGCAGTACTTAAGGCAAAACCTAGCGCCAATATAATCAGCGGTTTTTTAGCAACGTCTGGTTGTATAGTGCTCAGATATTGCTTAGTCAGGTTTTTGTGTTTGTGCATCTAGCGTAAACCTTTGGCATGCAAACTTAACGGCTTAAAATTGGATATGAAAAAAGAGTAATGTTGGATATGTATAACCATAAAATCTGTGTTTTTTTGTTAGCACTGCGTAAATATTAAAACTAGAGAATTATTAATGTGCATCAAACAAGTCTCTTAATGGCGAGTTGTTAATATATCATTCATTTATCATTAATAAAACAGCGGAGATTAGATTGCCTGTTCACAATCAAAATATATCCAGTTAGGTGCTGTTACAAAGGTCAAAGAGGTAGATCCTTCAGGTGCTTATCGAAAACTACGGATGTCAAGATTTTGAATTTAATGCAGCACTCATGAATGGGTGAATCGCGCAACAGGATGATGTACTAATAATATGTGTTTTAAACGCTGAGCTGTTAGTAATGCCGAAAAGTAGGAAGGTGAGTTGCACTTAAGGAATTAGTGAACAAGTCGCAGGCGCCCCTTTAAGAACTTGCTTTTTATAGCAAGCACAGAGAAAACCTGAGGACGTATTCGCTACTTCCTTAGCAGCAAGACACAGAATATCATTGGGTAAACCCCTTTTTATTCAGTGCGAGACATTATTCCCAAGGTAAAAGGATTAATCGCTAGCTAAGTGATTTCTATGCTTATATATTATTAATCCAAAAAATAGTGATAAAACATAGGTTAGCAGTAATGACAGAAAAAAGTGTGGCCAAACCACATATTATTATGCTTATTTTTCTTAGCGCACTGGGTCCTGTCGCGTTAAATATTTTTTTACCCTCGATGCCAAATCTGACTGAATCATTGCATACCCGCTACGATATCGCTCAATTAACACTGACGTTGTATTTAGTTGCTACGGCTTTTTCTCAGCTTATTTTAGGTCCGCTTTCAGACAAATACGGTAGAAGGCCCGTCATTTTATTAGGTGTTGGTTTGTATGTGGTTGCCAGCTTTGCCTGCGCGCTTGCCTTGAATATAGAGCAGTTAATTATCGGACGCATATTTCAAGCAGCAGGTGCCTGTGCGGGTATTGTTGTTACTAGAGCGATAGTTAGAGATTTATACGATCGTCAAAAATCGACCAGTATTTTAGGCTATATGACGATGGTGATGGCCGTCGCACCGATGATGTCGCCTATTATCGGTGGATATTTAGATCAGTGGTCTAGTTGGCGCGCAAGTTTTTATCTGGTCAGTGTTTTTGGCGGTATCTTATTAATTATCAGTATGATGAAGTTGCATGAGACTAACCACGAACTGGTGAGAGATATGAAACTCAATAATATTTTGAGTAAATACCGATTGCTGTTAACTAAGCGTCAATACGTAGGTTATGTATTGGGCGTATCATTTGGCTCAGGGGTGTTTTTTGCCTTTATTGCGGGCGCGCCTTTTTATGCGACAAAAGTGCTGGGTTTGTTGCCAAGTGAATATGGCTTCTATTTCGTCATGGTTTCAATGGGTTACATGTCGGGTAATTTTATATCAGGTCGCTTTGCGACGCGTTTATCTTCCAAACTGATGCTAGATGCGGCGTGTGCGTTGCTCATTGTTGGAACCAGTGTCTTGCTCTATTATAGCTATACAGGCTTTAATCATCCGTCTTCGCTATTTATTCCCATGACAATGGTTGCCTGCTCCAATGGTATCTCTATCCCCAACGGCATGTCAGGTGCCTTGAGTGTGGATCCTAAACTGGCGGGTACCGCTTCAGGATTAGCGGGCTTTATTCAGATATTACTGGGGGCGGGAGCAACCTTTGCAGTGGGTTATTATCATGATGGCTCATCCTTCCCTATGGTGGTTTGCATGGTGATACTCGCACTTTTGTCGGTGCTTTGCTTTAAATTGCTAGTGAAAGAAGAGCCGTTGGAAGCATTGAATAATGACAGCAGTTGAAGAACTGCCAATGCTCTGAAAAAGTCCGCTAACAGCTAGAGGGTGAGCCGTTGATTATATTTGGTTTAGTAAACTTTTATCGCTAAATCATGTCAAAAGAGCAAAATACATACTGACGCAAAATTGTTAATGCTAACTTATGCTTTTGAAAACTTGCAGCTAAATAGAGTGGAATTACTCACTGACTATCTCAATGCAAAATCTCGTAATGCGATTCTTCGCCTAGGGGCAAAGGAAGAAGGTATTCTGCGTAATCATATGGTTATGCCAGATGGCAGAGTTAGAGACTCAGTGTTATTTAGTATAATAAGTAATGAATGGGCAGGCATTAAACAAAACCTTTCATACAAATTATCAAACTAGGCTTCAGTATTTAGCACAAAAAAATCAGCGACTCTCAATATGTATATTTAGATGAGTGCTCAAATATTGAAGCTGCAAATAGTTTGCTAGTTAGATGTGCCTAATTGAGATGGATTAGCTTTGCATAACCTTATCCCCAAAGGACTCCTGTCGCCTACTAGATGCATTGATGATTAGGTTGAGTGTATAAATAGCTACTTAGCCCTAGTGCGATAAATGAAATACAAAGGTGTTAACCCTGCAGCTAACCAATATCCAATATTCAGAGACTCCAGTATTGGTTGTTCAATAAAGACTCCTCCTAATATCAGAAAGAAAAATACCAATGCAATTTGTGAGTAATAGCTTTTCATTAAAATATATGGTGTTTTTGGATAATGTAGCGCTAAATCATAAAAACGTTTATTAAACGCGAGCCTAAATAGCGCCGTCAGGAACGCAATTAAGCAGAGAAAAACAAACTGGTAGTGAAGCGCGATACTTTCATCTAAATGCGCGCGCAGTATCCAAGACAAGCCGTAGCCAATGATAGATACCCCATAGATAAGTTGCTCAGGCATTTTATCGATTTTACTCTTGAGTAGTAAAAATACCACTGACAAAGTGACAGTTATCGCTATTATCATTAAGCCTAATTGCATGAAGCTCTGTTTTAAGACTAAAAACAGTGACAATAACCAAAAAAAACTTTCGATAAATAAGAAGAAACCATCTAAAGCGAATATCTCTTTTGAGCGATAGTTATCTTTAAAGTGAATGATTTTACGCACTGAGGTGACAGGCCATGCAAGAAAGGGCCAGTGGAGGGCTCCCGGTATTCTTTTAATCGTTATATAGCTGCTAATAATGGTGATAATCGATATCAAAAAGAGTAGGTAAAGGTTCGCGTCATCCAGTAAAAAACCGCCAATAAAAACCCCCATTTTAAGAAAGATAACGACAAATATTTGAAAGTTACCGTACTTGTTTCCGGTGTCTTTATCACTGCTACGTTGCACAAATAACGCACGTTGGGTGGTCCAGAAAAAGCATTGATAAAGGCCGTAAGTGGCAGCGATGATGTAAGCCAGTTCTGGTATTTGCGAAATTTTTGGGCCGCTAAAGATAACACTTGTCACCATGACAAGCTCTAGGCAATAGCAAAGAGCGAGTAGCTGTTGGGGTTTGAGTTTATTCTTTAATACATCCCAAGCGTACATACCTAGGCTAAAGGTGATAGCGCTGGCGGCAATGAAAAAGCTAATTTGCGACATGCTTAGTCCCTGTTTATAGAGATAAACAGGGAGAAAGAAGGGAAAAAGGCCGATTAAAAAAGAATGGCTGCAGACAAATAGATAAAACTGTCGCTGCGCGGTTTTGGCGTTGGTCGTCTGCATTGGTAATTAATAGGTGTCCGATTGCGCAATTTCTAGGCTATCAAGCTGCTGGTAGTATTTAGATAGATCTTCTTTAACTCCATTGCGCGGTACGTCGTGCATCTTCAAATAAGGACGTGAGTTTACTTCTAACATGATACATTTTTGCTGATCGTGGGGGACATCAATGCCTTGCTCCATAATGATGTCTATACCCAGTATATTGGCGTTAAACATTTCAAGCACCTTTAAAAAAAGTGCTTTGTTTTCATCGGGAATGGTGTTTTTATCGACCGTATCTATGGTGCCACCAGGTGCTAGCGCGATGCGGTAAAACAGGGTGACCGACTGATTAAGTGCTGGCACTGTATCAAAATTTAAACCTTGCTTGGCCAAGTGTTTAGTCGTTTGCTCAGTTTCTAAAATAGGGTGAATCGTAGGGAATAGTCCCATGCTTTCACGAATTTTATTTTCAGCATCAGCGAGTTGTCGAATGCTATCGACACCATTTCCTAATACAGTCGGCGGAAAGCGCTCAATGGCTGACATAATCTCACCATTAATGACCACCACACGATAGTTTTTGCCTTCAAGATATTGCTCAATAACGGTGGTTGGCCACCAAAGTTTGGCAAGGCAAAGCGCCTTATAAAGCTCTTTATAATTTCTAATCGGGAAGTAGCTGCCCCTTGAGAAACCACTGACATTGGGTTTTATCACCACGGGGAAACCGTGCTCTTTAACAAAGTTGTAGGCGGCGAGTGGGCCAAAAAATATTTGTCCTTTAGCGTGCGGTACATTGTGCGCTGCAAAGGTATCTCTGGCTTGTTTTTTAGAGCGACAGCCACGCCTTACTTCAAGAGAGTTGTAGCTGCTGCAATCGTTCATGAATTTTTTACTAATGTTGGCATAAAGACGGCGCTTAAATCCTAACATGGGCGTTCTCACTTTGTTCTTGGTTGGAAAAGCGTCTTTCTAAAGAAGATTGGCTTTGTTGGTTGTGCATCTGGGATAGTGTTCACCAATAGCGATAAGTCGTGCATGCTGCTTTTGATAAAGGTGAATTTTTCTTTAAAGGGGATGCTTGTGTCCATTAAATTAATCGGCATAGGGAGATAAAGATTAATTTCAATCACTTTAAACTCGCCTTGTTGCAATGCTTCAAGAGAGTCAGCGCGTACGCCTATTCTGGCAAATTGGTACTGACCAATACTGCCGATACTACGCCAGATATTGTCTAAATCATCAACGCTTAGCTTAGGGGTAACGCAGCTGTAATACGTATGTTGGTTATAGATGCTATTAACCGGTAGCTCTTGACCACTGGTATTACACGTCTCGGTGACACTGATGGTGGCGTATTGCTGGTGGTGTTGGTGGTTTCTGATATAGAAAATTTCAAACTCACGTGCTTGACTAGCCGCTTCTTGAATCACATAGACGGTTTTTTCATTCATACAGTGGTTGCGAATGTGCGCTAGTTCGTTTGCGTTATCGGCGCGCCTTACGCCTTGTGCGTTTTGTCCCCACTCAGGTTTGACAAATACTGGGAATTTATCAGGTGTAATTAGTCCATCATCGATCACTTGCGGTAGACGCCAAGTGGCGGGAATTTGATCATCAATATCGTTTTTTGAATAGATACCTAGCTGCTCGTTAAAATGCGCTGCATTGATTTGAAAATAACGCCAAGGGCCTTGCAGGCGTTTTACGCAATTGAATATGAATGTGGCGACTAGCAGGATGCGAATCAGCATAGAGTATCCTTTGTAAAAAAGATCAAGAACAGTTATTTAGGCATTTTACAAGAAGCGCGCTTTGGCGCAAATTAAATATGAATTAACTGTTAATGATAAATAGCTTAGTTGTTAGTGAAAGAGAGGGGCATCTTTCGTCAAAAATATTTTTTTTGTTTTAATCAACGATACGTTTTGGTTTCGTTATCTATAAATACGTGCGCCCAACAGGTATAGATTCAATTAAAAGGAGAGTTGTCGCGTTTAATTTCCAAGAAAGATTCAACATCTATATCCGGGTTACACAACGAGCAATGATAACTCATTTATTTAGCGTTAGCGGATGAATAAGTTAACAGTTCTTACTCAAAGCAGGCATGTTAAAACTCGCATATACTTTATATGCACACAAAATGCTGACTGCTAACCAAAATACACTGCAATTTACCGTGTAATTCCCTACTCAAATTGCAACGTATTTATAGCTTGTTAGGAGCGACGATAGGTATGATACTTTTGTAATAAGTTTAGAATTCGCTGCGGCGCGTGCTCTTTTTTCCATACACCCGCTGCATATTTATTTGCTTCAGACATCGTCGGGTAGCTGTGTATAGTACCCAGTATTTTATTGAGACCAAGACCGTGCTTCATCGCCAGCACATACTCAGCGAGTAATTCTGAGGCTTGTTCGCCAACAATAGTGACGCCTAATATTTTGTCTTTGCCAGGAACGGTAAGCACTTTGACAAACCCTTTTGTAGCGCCGTCAACGATCGCTCTATCAAGCTCGCTCATATCAAAGATAGTGACATGATAATTGATTTTTTGAGCCACAGCTTCCTGCTCATTTAAACCAACGCGCGCTATTTCAGGGTCTAAAAAAGTGCTGCGCGGTATCACTCTATAATCGGCTTTAAACTTCTTAAAGGAGCTAAAAAGTGAATTTACCGCAGCGTACCAAGCTTGATGGGCGGCGCTGTGGGTAAATTGAAAGGGGCCTGCAACATCTCCAGCAGCGTAGATATTGGGAAAAACGGTCTGTAAATATTCATTGGTGACCACTGTGTTTTTAGTATCGACACCTAATTCTTCCAGACCGTAACCACTTAGGCGTGCTTCGCGTCCAACGGCGCAGATCAGTACATCGTAAGCTAGGGATTTTTCAGCACCTTGATGTTCTACAATGAGGTACTTGATGCCGTCTCTGGTTTCGCAGCGCAACGCACTGTGCTGCGTTAGTACATTAACACCACTGTTAGTGAGAGACTCTTGTGCAATTTTTGATACTTCAGGGTCCTCACTGCGCATAAGGCGCGGGTCTTTTTCAACTTGAGTTACAGATGAGCCTAAGCGAGCAAAACTTTGGGCGAGCTCACAACCTATCGGTCCGCCGCCTAAAAAAATCATCCGCTCAGGCGCTTTTGCATACATTGACAGTGCCTGCCACATCGTATCGCTTGTGAAGTAGCCTGTTTCTTCAAGACCTGGAATGTTGGGGATACGTGGCTTTGCGCCAGCGGCAATAATAATAGAGCGTGTTGTCAGTTGTGTTGTTTGCCCATCGTGCTGTTTTATCTCAACAGTCCAGGGGTTTATTATGGTTGCGTAACCTTGTATGACATCGACGCCTAAGTTGGTGTAACGCTCAACGCTGTCGTGCGGCTCTATTTTGATGATAGCATCGTGTACGCGTTGCATAACATTTTTAAAACTGCCGGCAATGTTATCAGTTGCCTGGTTTATATCTAAGCCATAATGGCTAGCATTGCGTAACTGTTCGGCAACTTTTGCGCTTTTAATCAGCGCCTTTGAGGGAACACAGCCGTAATTAAGGCAGTCACCGCCCATTTTGTTGGCTTCTACTAAACTTACCTTGGCTTTTACAGCAGCGCCAATATAGGCACTGACAAGACCTGCAGCTCCGCCGCCTATGACGACTATGTTGCGATCAAACTTGGCAGGTTTTTGCCATTTAGCATATATCTTTCTCGCTTGTATTTGATCTATTATCTTTTTAGCAATAAAAGGGAATACACCGAGTAGTGCAAAAGAGAGTAGCAAAGCAGGTGAAAGAATGCCGGATAAACTGTCAATTTGAGCCAGTTGAGTGCCCGCATTAACAAAAACAATAGTGCCTGCAAGCATGCCAATTTGGCTAACCCAATAGAATGTCACAGTGCGAATAGGGGTGAGGCCCATCGCTAGGTTAATCATGAAAAATGGAAAAATTGGCACTAAGCGCAAACTGAATAGATAGAGAGCGCCTTCTTTTTCAATGCCTTGATTGATTGCTTTTAGTTTACTTGCAAAACGTTGTTGAGCGGATTCTCTGAATAAATAACGCGCCAGTAGAAAAGCAATTGTTGCGCCGATTGATGATGCAAATGAAACAATCACTGTTCCCCAAAATACGCCAAAAAAGGCACCCGCTGCCAGTGTTAATACAGCAGCACCTGGGATAGAAAGTGCAGTGACTATGACATAAATAGATAAAAAAACTAGCGCGACAAGTAAGGGTTGCTGTTGATTTAATTGATTAATCTGTTGCTGGCTGTTCTTAATACCTTCTAGAGTTAAGTACTGGTCTAGGCCGAGTTGATAAAAAATAGCAGCACAAAATACAGCGAGAATGATGATGATGAGCTTTTTCATGACGTATCCAACAAAAAATAGGGGATTAAAATGAATAGGGGCTCGAACGGCCCCCCTTATTAGATGTTTATTGGCTTCGCTTGTTGAGTATGGCTAATACTAATCCGAGTACCAAGATAGAGATGGCTGCGTAGAAAAGCGAGCCGTTGTCGCTAGACCCTTCGTGGATAACTTCTACACCTAAAGGCGTGCCTAAATGAAAGAAAGCAGCGCCTGCCATTATAGCGCTAGAGAGTAATCCGCCGACAAAGTACAAGTGTTTATATTCGTAAGGTGTCTTCAGGATTTTAAGGGCATTTAAAATCCAAATGGCAGTGGCGAGCAGTAATAATAATGAGGCAACTAATTCAGCAGTACCTACGAGATAGGCGGCATAACCGGCAAAAAAATCGCCTAGGCCCTGTGAAAAATTACCGCTCATCCACGCGCCAATAGTGCCAAAAATATGTTCTGTATCTGGATGTTTGGTGAACTTGTAAGGCAGAGATAATAAAAAAACTTTACTGATCCAAAGCGTGATGATCAAACTGATAAATTTGGTAATATTCTTCGACATAGATACATCCTTTAAAAGTAGGCATCTTGGTAAATTGATGCGCAGTTGTTGCTTGATTGTTTATACTGTCGGGAAATATTTTTGGATTCAAAACAGTTAGGTTGATTGCTATTTTTCTATATGCTCACTTTTAGTTGTCAATATAATTTAAAGGTAGGGCTGTGGTATCGACAATTTTACGCATGATGAAGGCCGATTTTACACCGCTCACACCTTTTATACGGGTAATTTTCCCCAGTAAAATATCATGGTAACTGTCCATGTCGGCAACGGCAATTTTTAATTGATAGTCAGCATCGTGGCCAGTAATTAAATAACATTCAATCACTTCCTCGAAAGTACTGATAATACGCTCGAATTCGGCAAACCGCTCAGGTATGTGTTTGTCCATGCTGATATGTAAAATAGCAAATAGGCTTAAAGAAAGTGCTTGCTCTTCTATGCGTATGACTCTGCTTTTAATCACACCGCTCTCTTCAAGGTTTTTTACTCGTCTAGAGCAAGGCGCAGCAGTAAGGCCGACACGTTCTGCTAATTCTTGATTGGATAGCGCGCCATTAATTTGCAGCTCGGACAATATTTTTCGATCAAAACGGTCTAAATTGAAGGTTTTTTTCATGCTTTTGCCTGCTTGCGCAATATAAGTTGATGGTTAAGTTTAAAGGTTTAATTAATATTGCGCAAATAGCTGCAAAAAAGATAATTGCGATCAGTTATTGCGCAACATATCGCCTATAATATTCTTACGTTAAGGCCACAAGCTTAAAACGTAAAAGGCTTATCTAGAGCACTTTAACCAATTAACTCACCGGTAAATTGGAAAATGATTAATACCCACTATGATTTTTGATAGAATTCTTTAATAGCAATGAATTAGGCAGATCCTAAATCATCCTTAGATCAAACCCCTGCAGTTTATCTACAGGGCGGTTGATTAAGAATTATCGTCATTGGTCGCTGTTATTTGCGATCATGTTCTTCACTCATTATTAAAATATAGGCAAGACAATGTTTGATCATCGTAAATATAAAGTATTCGACACGGTAAAGTTAACTGATCGTACTT
>Ga0209292_1004727_pt1 | contig 14219 bp, 9 predicted proteins | sample GOMGulsemesocosm_2_FD_184634 | JGI IMG/M metagenome (GOLD analysis project Ga0209292, IMG submission 184634) | Methane-oxidizing microbial communities from mesocosms in the Gulf of Mexico - GOM9C Gulf of Mexico (SPAdes) (version 2) | ecosystem: Environmental > Aquatic > Marine > Cold seeps... | reverse complement strand
TTCAATATTAATCAAAATTAACAGTCACTTTATGCCCAGAAGATTCTATTTCACGCTGATGTTGCCAGTTAAAACGTGCAGTGAGTTTGTCGGTTAATTTAACCCCCAAGCCAAACCCCAAATCATTTGTGCTACTGTCATTCACCATAGCAGTATCAACATCGTCATTCACATTACGAATGACAACCTGCCCTTGCTGTTGGCGAATTGTCACAACACCCGTATCGGTGTGCTGAAATGCATTACGGATCAAATTAGCGAGTACAATTCGGCAGGCAGTGGCTGGTAATTCCACTTGCCATTCACTGGTATCAAGTTCAACGGTTACTGATTTACCGCGTAATAAATAGCTTAAATCGTCCACTGTTTGCATGATTTGTTCGTCTAATTTAACAAGTTCAGGCGTTAATGATAATGACTCATCTCGACTCAACCACAGCAAGGTTTCAGTCAAATGACTCATGGTAAAGCCCGCGCGTTCGATGCGTTCAATAACTTGCAGTTGCTTGGTTGTCATAGGTGATTTACTGTTGATTTTATTCAACAGTTCAACATTAGTACGGATAACCGCGATTGGTGTACGTAATTCATGGCTGGCATTACGCAAAAACTCATGTTCGCGATCAAGGCTCTCTTGCACCGAATTAAGGCTGCTATGTACAATTGTCGCTAAAGTGTTCAGCTCTTTGTATTTAAATTCTGGCGGCGGTTGCTGCAAGCTTTCAGTATTCAATGACTTGGCCCAATCTCGTAATGCTTCGACAGGCGAGGCAACACGACGCATCACCATCATTAATAACAAAGCAAACACCGCAATGCCACCTAAACCAAATACTGGGATCCAGAAAAACTGAGAACCGGGTCCACCGGACAAGCGAGCATGTAAATCGCCCGAATAGGACTTATAGATATACAATAATTGCCCTTGTTTCGTTTCCATCACCATCAAAAAGTGCACAGCACTCGGCGGCGAAAATAACTCATCTTTAATAATATACTTGTTTAATTCGAACATATTCGTCGGTGGTGTTACAAAATGGTCTCTCGCCTCAGCGGGGAGATCTTGCCAGCGACTTGAGACATAGAAATCCAGCAACATTTCAGGCTGGCCATCTTGTACTTCTAGCCCTTCTGTATCAGCAACTTCGACCATAGTACCGCGTAATACCGAGTCCATGCCTTCAACAAAATAATTAACCGTGAGCGCAGAAAACATAATGGCCATACAGACACCAAGAAACAACATAGCGCCAAGAAAATATAATCGTAAACTGGGTCTTAATTTCATAACATAAACCTATTTAGAGGAAACTCGTAGCGCAAAGCCGACACCTGATATGGTATGCAATAATGGCGGCACATCACCCGCATCCAATTGTTTACGTAAATTATAAATATGCACCTTTAAACTATTACTATCGGGTTGGTCGTCACCCCAGACAGCCTGCATCAACTTTTCTCGTGAGACAGGATTAGGTGTTGCACGCATTAATACTTCGAGTATTTTCCACGCGATGGGTGATAGCTTTAACAACTGCTGAGCACGGTATGCCTGTTTTTGTTGTAGGTCTAACTCTAAATCAGCCAAGCTTAAGCGTTTAACCTGACCACTACGACGGCGGGCTAAAACCTGCATACGCACTATCAGCTCCGCCATCGCAAACGGTTTCACTAAATAATCATCGGCACCAGAATCAAAGCCCTCTAGCTTATCATCCAAACTATCGCGCGCTGTCAGCATCAACACCGGGGTATCAATGCCCTGCTCACGCATATGCTTACAAACTGTTAATCCGTCCATTTTAGGCAGGTTTAAATCCAGAATAATCGCTTGGTAATCATTATTGGTGATCATGTTTAAACCTGCTAGTCCGTTTGCCGCATGGTCACACTGAATGTCTTCCAGCTCTAAATAATCAACCACAGCAGTCGCTAAATCTAAATCATCTTCCACTAACAACAGGTTTAACATTTTGATTTACCCTTAAATTAATTTTACCATTTAGCACACTATGTCTAATGCAAAATCCAGCGCCCGTATCAGGGGAGTCCGCCAACATAAAACAGCTGTTGTTGACTGACTCGACCAATTGAGTCTGCGTCTAGCCTAGACTCGTTTCACCTTTCCCCATCATTTTAGCGAAAAACTGTTTAATTTCATATTGAATGAACAATAACGCAGGTATCAATACCAAGGTGATCAAGGTAGCAAACAAAATACCATATCCTAATGATGCCGCAGCTGGGATCAAGAACTGTGATTGTGTCGATGTTTCACCGAGTAATGGCGCAAGACCAACAAACGTAGTCACCGAGGTCAATAACACCGCGCGTAAACGGCTACTACAAGCCGTCACAATAGCATCGTGTAGTGACATTTTAGCCTCTTTCATCAACTCATTAAAACGCGAGACCAGTAACAAACTGTCATTCACCACCACGCCACTGAGCGCCAGAATACCATTTAACGATAAAATACTAATGGTCAGATCATTGAGCCAATGTCCTAATATAGCCCCAACAATACCAAACGGGATCGCAAACATAATAAGCACAGGTTGCACATACGATTTTAATGGAATAGCCAGTAATACGTAAATAGCCAACAGCGCGCCAACAAATACCGAGATCATCGAACTTGTCGTTTCCCCCTGCTCTTCTGCTTCACCCGCAAAATGTATATTTAGCTCAGGGAATTGACGCGTTAACTCTGGCACTAAATCACGCTGTAAATTCGCCACCAACTCATTCGATGCTAATATCGATTTGTCCACCGATGCAGTGAGATACACAGTACGTAAGCTATCAATCCGGGTGATCTCATCTTCTTGATATTCACTACTAATACTCGCCACACTACTCAGAGGCACAACCGTACCGTCTGGCGTACGCACACGCGCTTGCATAATATCCGCTAATGTTTGACGCTGCGCTTCAAGATAACGAACACGCACTTTCACTTCATCTTTATCACGCTGGAAACGCTGTACAATATCACCACCAAATGCTTGCAATACTTGTTGCGACAACGTCGCCGTATCCATGCCTAAACTACGACCTTGCTCTGTTAATACAAACCGTAGCTGTGGCTGACCAGGGTTAAGATTATCATCAATACCGCTCACACCTGATATCGACTCTAACGCAGTTTTAAACTGTATGCCTGCGGCTTTCACCGTCGCATTGTCCCACGATTTTAACTCGACTTTAAAGTTATCGACCATGTGTTTACTAGCAAGAAATTTAAGCTTCTTAATCCCTTCAGGTGAACCTACTAACGCCTGCCACTCTGCAGTAAATTCAGTTGACGGATAAACAGAGTCAGCATCCAGTTCTACCGTCAACGTACCCGAACTGTCATCTTCAGCAAGGACCTGTAAACTCATAATCTCGCTATTTTCGCTGGTCGCCACAACATCGTATTTAACTAATAGATTCTTATCCGCCTGTAATGCGGCTTGCTCTATCCAAAGTAAATTCGTGTTGGTTTGACCAAAACTGGCATCATTTTGCATCACCATGTCAGCGCTCACTACTTCACCTGGTATATCAGGGAAAAATGTAACGCGTACACTGCCCGTTAATGGCAAGCCAACCACCAGAATAAACAATGCGATGAAGGCTAAGATAACGGCATAACGTAATTTTAATGACCACTCAATCACGTTACGGTAAATACGTACATTAAACCAGTTTAACCCTGCATCAGCGGTATTTTGAATACGTACCCACACACCTTTAATGCCCTTTGTCGATTGACGAGCGGTGTTTAAATGCGCTAAATGCGACGGTAGGATTAATTTAGATTCCACCATCGACAGCAATAAACAGATCGTCACGACACCTGCAAACTGCGCATAGATCTTACCAAGATTACCGTCAACATTGGCAATCGCAACAAACGCTGCCACAGTTGTCAATACACCAAACAAAGTCGGGATAGCGACTTTCATTGTGCCTTTTACCGTATTGGCGACAGTATCGCCCTCTTCTTTACGGGTGGTATAAATACTTTCACCGATCACCACTGCATCATCAACCACAATACCGAGCGCCATGATAAAACCAAAGGTGGTCATCTCGTTAATCGTCAAACCAACAAAAGCATCTTGCATAAAGAACAGGGTGCCGAATAACACAAACGGTAAACCCGCAGCAACCCAAAATGCAACGCGGATATTCAAGAATAGCGCTAGCACAATAAACACCAGTGCAATACCAGTTAACGCGTTCTTGGTTAACAGTGATAAGCGATCTGTAATAGTGTTACTTTGATCGTACCAAGTCACCAGCTCAACATCGGCAGGTAATAACCCACGCGCATGCCATTCATCAACGACTTCCTGCGCTTGTTTCACAATCTGGGTAATGTCACCATTATCATCCATCACAATCTCAATCGCCATGCCATTTTGTTGATCATAACGGGATAATGTGTAGCTATCATCGGCAAACGAGTCCGTAACTGTCGCGATATCCGCTAAGGTAATAACACCACCACTGCTACTGGTAATCACCGGAATACTCGCGAATTCACTTTGCTGATACGCCTGCGATGATGCTTTTAAGCGCATTACTTTTTCACCATTACGTAAACTGGTCGTTAATGGCGTGGCAGATTCAGCATTGATCACTGCAGAAATATCTGCAATAGTTAGTCCGTATGCTTGTAACTTGGCTTCATCAACTTCAACAGAGATCATCGGTTCAACTTTAGCTTTAATCTCTAGATCACGAATACCTGATTTTGCTAACAGGTTGGATTTTAATTTTTCCGCTAAAGCCTGTAATGTTGCGCGATCAGCATCGCCGTATAGCTGCACCCATAAAGCATGATCCTGACGACGTGCTTTATCTATTACAGGTTTTTCAGCATCACTAGGGAAATTATTGATCGCATCAACATTGGTTTTCACATCAGTCAGTAAAGTATCGAGTGAATAACCACTGGTTTTTTCAATACTAACCGAGCTACCGTTCGCGTTAGATGTCGAAGTAATACGCTTAATACCAGCGACGGTTTCAAGCGCATCTTCAATCTTGATCGCGATGCCCTCCTCCGCTTGTTTGGCGTCACCACTGTCGTAGTTAACCGATACACGAATGGTATCTGGTTCAATACTCGGAAACGCTTCTTTGCGTAAGTTTCCTAATGCCATTACCCCAAGGAGGATGATACTAATGAGTAGTAAGTTAGCCGCTACGGAATTGGTGGCAAACCAGTTAATGACCCCCTGCAATGGATTAATAGTAGATAATTCGCTAGGTTGTGACGGGCGAGTTGTTAAATCACGATGTTGTTCACTCATAATTTCACACTCACGTTATTTATCGTCACATCAGAGACGACAGAGGCATCTGCAAGTTGCACATCACTTTGATTGGTTAACTTCGCGATCACCTGCATACCTTGCACATAGCTGTTTAATGGACGAATGATAATGTTGGCACTGTCCATCCCCGCCATTGGCTTAATGTAACTTAATTCACCTTGAGCAAACTGCTGCTGGGCAGTGAAAGTAGCCAAGTGACCATCTGCACCTATATACCAAACTTCGCCATTTTGTGATATCGCCGACGCAGGTAATTGCCATAGATCATTCAGCGCTTTACCCTGTACTGTAGCCGTCACAAACGTACCCGGAAATAGTGGTGTTTGCTGTGCTAACGGCTGTTCAACGACAACGACCAAGGCACGTTGACGACTGTTATTATCAAGATGCTGTTCGACACGTTCAACGTAACCTTGCCACTGGCTATCACCCGTAGTGTTCGTTAAGGTAACTGGCCATTGACCCTCTACTGCCCCACTGATGTTCGGTAAACTTGACCATTGATGCGCCGATAATGGGATCTCAATCTCCATGCGATCTGTGCTGTATAAGGTCGCAATACTATTACCCACTTGCAGATAACTGCCTAATTGCACATCTCGACTCACCACTAACGCTGAAAATGGCGCTGTAATGACGGTTTTATCTAAATCACGTTGTGCTTTAGTTAACTGGCTTTGGGCATTTTTAAACGTGGCTTGAGCGGCAATCAGCTGCGGTTCACGTAATACCAACGGGGAATCAGGATCTCCACTGATACCGGAGTTATGCCATTCCAGACGTGCTTGCTGGCCTTGACGCTGCTCTTCTAACAAGGCTAATTTAGCGTCGGCGACTGCCACTTGCGCACTGCTAAAGGCTTGCTGATAATCAATATCATTAATTTTAATAACCGCTTCGCCTCGCTTGAACTGCTTGCCTGTCGCAAAATTCTGTCCGAGGGATTCGACCTGACCACTGACTTCACTGGTGAGGGTTAATTGATAACGCGATTTTGCCTCACCATAACCAATCACTTCAGCCTGGTAACTGCCTTTAGTCACGGCCATCACCGTGACTTCGGGTAATTGCACAACAGCTTTAACAACAGGCGTATGAACAGCACTATTCGCAGCATCCATTTTGGCACCGTTGTAACTCATTACGACAAAAATACTGGCTGCGGCCGCTAATGTGATCGCGATAGTAATAACATTCTTTTTCATGATGCTTCTCCAGCATTGTCTGTTGTGATACCAAGCCCTAAGGCCAGTCCTAAATCAATACGATTAACCAGTCGGTTATAGGTGGCTTGTGTCAATTTCGATTGCAGATCAAAAGTTTGTTGCTGTACGGTAAGCAGATCTAATATATCCACCAGCCCTTGGCGGTATTTAGTTTGATAGTTAGCCTCGCTACGCTTCGCACTCGTCAACGCGTCATTAAGGTGTTGCTGCTGACGTTTTAACGACTGCTCTTGGCCCAGGCTATTTTCAACCTCGTTCACCGCTGTTAAGAGCGTTTCTTGATAAGCCCAATATGTTTGCTCGGTCGTCAATTCCGCTATTTCAATTTGGCTACGTAACTTACCTCCTTGGAATATAGGGGCTGTAAGTTGGCCTAATAAACTCCATACTGGACTTGTTAATAACGCTTCACTGGGTGAATTGGCAATATCGGTTAACGACGCGGATAAATTGATTGACGGTAACAAGGCTTTATAAGCAACATCCGTTCGATATTGTGCAGCACTAATCTCTGCATAAGCAGCTTGTAAATCGGGACGACGACCTAGATTTTGTTCCGGTAAACCCGCTAATGGTTGCAATACGTTAGGGAAATCACGCCCTACTTCAATCCCAGTGGAGTGCCCTAACAACAATCCTAGGTTACGTTGGTTTTTCGCTAAGGTTTCTTGCTTTTCTGCTAACGTTGCACGGGTCTGCGCGCTACTTGTACGTGCATTATCTAGCTCTTCAAGAGCCCCTAAACCACTCCGATAGCGGCTTAATACAAAATTTTCATTGTTCTCTAATACTGCTAAACGAGCAATTTCAATAGTAATTAATTGTTGCTGTAAATTAATTTGTAACCAACTGCGCATGATGTTTGCCGCTAATGCATCTCGAGCGCCCTGATAAGTCGCCTCTGAGTTTTTAATATCCATGTCTGCAGCAGCGACTTCATCACTGAGCGTCTGCCAGATATCAAGTTCCCAACTCACGCTAATGTCAGTTTTATAACTTGTATCCCCATCAGCCCTCTCAGCGTTAAATCCGCCACTCACTTGCGGAATTCGTTCACTTTCCGCCACACCTTGCTGTGCATAAGCAATTTGCAAAGAAATTGCAGTTTGTTGCAAACTTGGGTTTTGCAATATCGCTTGTTCGACTAAACTAGTCAGTTCAGGTATCGCGATCAGCTCAGTTAATTGCGTAATATCAACGGCATCTTGTTGTTGATATTGCCAATGTGTTATTTCAGTCAGCGCTGAATCAGCACTTTGCTTATAATTAACCGTGGTGCTACTGCAGCCAACAACCGCTGCAACAGTAAGTGCTAACATTGAATGACGTAGTGCTAACACTGAATATCGTGATGGACTAGAATAAGCCATTGTTTATCTCCTCAATTTTACTAAGGTAAGTATAAAAAATGGAAGGTTAAGATAGGGTTAAGACGGGTAAATAAAACACAATAAACACAGTTATATATGTTTATTCACATATCATATAACTGACAAAAATTTACTGTTAAAATTGTAAAAATGAGATCTAATCAACTAAAAAAACACACTTAAGACGTATAATTAAAACTAACTCCAAATAAGGATATAAGGAATTAAATATGCCATTTGTTAACATCAAACAATCATTCTCTGAGTGGCAAGATCGTCTAAATACGCTCGCCAATCATTCAGGCTTACATTCAATCCTGATCATGGAGTCAAAACCCGACACAATGGAAGTTGTCGTTGCCAATGAACAACCTATTTATAATGTGGGAGACTGTGGCCCCAAAAGTCGGCAGCCAGGTTGCCACGAACTGTATTGCGAACGTGTTGTCGATACTGCGCAGCCGGTATTTATCCCAGATGCAAGTATTGATGAAGAATGGAAAGGCAACGAAGATTACGTGAAATTTAATCTCGGTGTTTATCTTGGGTTTCCATTGATGGCTAAAGGGGTTGTCGTTGGGACAATTTGTGCCCTAAATGATAAAACATTTGATTTTAACGAAGGTTCACCATCGGTATGCAGTGAGTTAGTGCAATTGAAAGCTGATATCGAATTAGCATTCTAATGATGCTCAACGTTAGCAGCATATATTATGTTGCTAACGTCCTTATTAACGCTCACTTTGCGTTTTTTATTACTGCTATATAGCTGTTAATCCGCATCTAGTCACCTTTTCAATGATCAAACGTTTCATTAATTCCTTTTGAATTATCTAAATCCAGATACACTGCGATAGTATGGTTCTTCAAATCGCGTTACGTTAACCCTGCTAAAGACCATAGATATATTATTGATATAACTAACTTTATACTCCTTATTATGTAAAAGGTATAAGCAAACTGTTCCTGATTTAAGCTAACTGCTATTTTTCGGTCAAAAAACAACTTAAACCAAGCTAAATGATTAAATTCAATAGGTTTTTTTAGTAAGTGTGTAGTATGCTGCCTCATTCATAAATGAACAGCGCATTCAATACTCAAGATGAAAATAATTATCGTTACTGTTTGTTATTAATCAATAAAATTGAGATGACATTATGGATTTGATCCCCTCTCTATTACAACAAATGTGTGTTTACCTCGTGTTCGCTTATCTACTCAGCAAAACACCTATTTTCATGCCTCTATTAAATATATCCTCACGCTGGGAGCATAAACTTAGCTGTTATCTTTTATTTTCGATATTTTGCATCATGGGTAGTTATTTTGGTTTGCAATACCAAGATGCAATAGCGAATACCCGCGCAATCGGCGCTGTAATGGGGGGGTTATTTGGCGGCCCTATTGTTGGATTAGCCGTCGGCATGACAGGCGGTATACATCGTTATTTTATGGGTGGCTTTACTGATCTCGCTTGCGCTATTTCGACATCCATAGAAGGCTTGATTGGTGGTTTTTTTCACGTATATCTGTTACGTAAAAATAAAATTAATGACCTATTTAAACCACACGTTATTTTTTTAATTACCTTGATTGCAGAACTAACACAGATGGCAATCTTACTTGCGGTCGCCAAACCTTACGATCAATCACTCGCATTAGTCAGTCAAATAGCGCTACCTATGATCACCGCAAACACGATTGGTGCAGTCTTATTTATGAGTATTATCGAGGATAGAAAATCTATTTTTGAAAAGTATTCAACCGCATTTTCACAACGCGCATTAAGAATTGCAGATCGCAGTGTCGGCATTCTTAATCAAGGTCTTGATACTGAAAGTGCGAAAACCATAGCAAACATTCTTTATGAAGAAACGAATGTCGGTGCGATAGCGATTACAGATAGGCACAACATTCTAGCCTTTGTTGGTATTGGTGAACGACATCATAAAGCGAATGTGCCCATTTCAAATTATACTCAACAAGCGATTAATGAAAACCGCATCGTAGACCTAAACAGCACAACTATCTACCGATGCCCTATTGATGAAAAATGCCGATTAGGCTCAGCATTAATCTTACCGTTACGTAATGGTAACAATGAGGTCGTAGGCACAATTAAATTGTACGAACTACACCGAAAGCTACTGTCTAATATCAATATATCGATGGCAAAGGGGATCGCACAATTACTGTCGAGCCAGATATTACTTGGTCACTACCAGCAGCAACAAACACTATTAACACAAGCTGAACTTAAATTATTACATGCTCAAGTTAACCCACACTTCTTATTTAATGCGCTAACAACAATTAGTGCTGTGACACGTCGTGAACCAGATAAAGCCAGAGCTTTGATCCAGCACCTGTCACAATTTTTCCGTAGTAATCTTAAACAGAACATTGAGTCGGTAACCCTGCGTGAAGAGCTGTCTCACGTAAACGCTTATCTGACCATTGAACAAGCACGATTAACAGATAGATTAACGGTCAATATTGATATCGACCCAGATTTGATGGATATAAGACTACCGAGTTTTACTCTACAACCCCTCATCGAAAATGCCATCAAGCACGGTATTTCAACTATGCTAGGAGCCGGTAAATTAGAGATATACAGTAAAAAAACAGCGAAAGGAACGCTTATTTTTGTCACCGACAATGCGGGTACATATGTCACAACAAAAGAAGATTCAAAAGGGTTAGGACTGAAAATAGTAGATAAAAGACTGATTAATCATTTTAATAGCAGTTCAAGTTTACAGATTTCAAGCATAGAAAATAAGCTAACTCAAATATCATTTTTACTACCGATAAGCACGATAACAATTAATAATAAGGAACACTAGCTCATGCTTAATGCTATCGTCATTGACGACGAACAGTATGCTCGTGAAGAGTTAATCGAATTATTACATGAAACCAAACAGATTCGAGTAATTCAACAAGCAGAAAATGCAATCGAAGGCTTGCAACTCATTAACAAGTTAAAGCCCGACATTATATTTTTAGATATTCAGATGCCACAGATTACGGGCATTAAGATGCTCTCGATGCTTAACCCTGACAACATGCCTAAAGTTGTGTTTTCAACAGCATATGATCAATATGCTTTGCAGGCTTTTGAAGAGAACGCTTTTGATTATCTGCTTAAGCCTATCGATCCCGCGCGATTACAAAAAACGGTAGACAGGTTAGTCAAGTCAACAACACCGCAAAACTACACTGCGATAGAGCATAAACAGTTGGCGCAAGTTCCTTGCACTGGTCACAACCGTATTCTCATTATAGCCACTGAAGATATTGAATTTGCATACAGCGGATTATCTGGTGTGTACATTAATACCGGCCAGCAAGAAACAACGAGCCAATTAACATTGAAGGTACTAGAAGAAAAGACCCCTTTAATTCGTTGTCATCGCCAGTACCTTGTTAATCTAAAAGCAATTAAAGAGATACAACTATTGGATAATAGTTTAGCTGAAATCGTGACGACAAGTGGTAAAACGTTACCCGTAAGCCGCCGTTACCTAAAACTATTAAAACAAAGCTTTGGTATTGTATAAGCATTCGGAATTCAACGGCAAAAAAATAGCCTTACCACGAAAGTGAATAAGGCTATTTTTATGCTAAAGACTGAATATAAAGAAACATTACTTAATGTGTAGAAGCACTTCTTTCACCCCTGCCAGGCTGATCTATATCCAATCTCCTTTGCATCCTTGTCAGCAACAGTGCTGTACGAGTTTAATTGATGGACGCAAGCCACCAAAAAAAATACAACAAACTCATATAGATCTCCTTATTTATATGGGCGTAATTTTAGTAAGATAACGCTATATTAATAGTGTTGATTATGTCAGTGGTTGTATGGCGACTTAAGTGGTCGATGTTACCGGTAAAATCGTTCAATTATTGAAACTAATCGTTACATTGAACATTAAACGGCAGACATAAAAAAAGCCCTTAACCATATGGCTAAGAGCTTAATGCACAATTAAGGCAAACGTTATTTAATTAAGTGACGGTCACTATAAATTAAGCACAACATTTTTTGTATTTTTTACCACTGCCACATGAGCAAGGATCATTACGGTTAGGCGTTTTTTCGAATACAGTTGTTTTTGGCTTATTTAACATACCGTCTAAATCACGGGTGTTTTCTTCTTTGTCTGCATTTACTTCAATGTTCGCGACTAATTTGGTGTCAGCTAAAATTACTTCAATTTCAGTTTTACGCTCTGGTGTTTGCACGGTCAAATTTAAAGGTAACTCGTCAGTCCCAAGCTTAATATCACGTTTAGTGTTATAGCCAGATTTAACGTGATTTAATCTCGCGTCAATACGACCTTTGAAAAACATTTTAGACATCTGCAGTTCCTAATTTTTAGATATTCTTAATTCAGTGGGCTCTTATACTATAAAACTGCCATCTTTTAAACACTAGGCTAGTTAATTAATTAAAACCGCGTCTATATCGCTAAAGGTTTCGTTATTTATGCCGTTAACCAAGTTAATTAACGCATAATGTTAAACTGTAATTATAATAATTCAAATTAAAGTGCTGATTATTACTGAAATCCAGCAACATTTTACATTTGAATTCCCTTATCGATAGGCCAGGACAATACCCTAATGAATTTAAGTCAATTTAGTATCAAGCAAAAACTGATCATAACTATGATTAGTGCCGTTATTACCGCGACCTTACTCGTCGGGTTCGTGAGTCAAAACCTAGCCAAAGAAGTCATTGAAACACGCTTAACCACTTCTGAACTGCCCGCTAAATTAATGCAGATCCGCAATCAGGTTGATAAAGAGATATCAAGCTTACAGCAGGCAGCCCAGCAAGTGGCGAGCAACCGATTTATGCTTGAGTTATTGCAAACGGAACGAACCCCTGCGCAAGAAGCACAGCTTGTGCAAGTGCTTAACGATGTAAAAAGCCAATATCAGCTTATTGATGCTTCCTTTGCTAACCGTATAACCGGTGACTACTGGAATCAAAACGGGTTTTTACGTCAGCTGAATCGTCAACAAGATAACTGGTTTTTTGACTTTACCAACAGTAGTCAGCAACAGTCTGTGAGTGTATTTAAAGAAAGTAACGGCGAGATGAAACTCTTTATTAACTACCAGCAACGTAATGGGCAAGGCATGTCTGGCCTGTCAAAATCCCTCGATGAAATGGTCGATTTTATCAATCAATTTAAGCTAGAGCAAAGTGGTTTTGTTTATCTGGTGGATGCAGCAGGCATGATCCGTCTACATAATGACAGTGCGCTTATGGGTAAGACCAGCCTAATCCAACAATATGATAGCCAAGTAGCCACTTCCCTACTTAAAAAAACTGCATTCAATCTAGCGGAAACGACCGTGTCGGATCATGATACATTAATTGCCAGTAGTTATATCCCATCAATGGATTGGTATGTGATTGCCGAGTTACCGACCGAGGAAGCATTTGCCAGCTTAGCGCAAGCCAATAACAAGATCATGTTATGGACATTTGTAATTGCCCTTGCTTTTACTTTCATCGCCATCTGGTTAGGTAACAACATTACGCGTCCAATTCAACGTATCGCAGGTGTGTTTTCTGAGCTTGGTAATGGTGACGGCGATCTGCGTCAACGTATTGAGATTCAAGGACACGATGAAATTGCGCAATTGTCATTGGGCTTTAATAGTTTTATCACTAAAATCCACGATTCAATGCAAGAAGTATCACGCACTGGTGAAGCGCTCCAGGAGGCAGCAGCAGAAGTGGCAGGCCAAGCGCAGATCACTTTAGATAATAGCCATGAACAACGAGACCGCACCTTTCTGGTCGTCACTGCAATTAATGAAATGGGCGCGACAGTTAACGAGATCGCTAATAACGCATCAGCGGCAGCCGTTGAAGCCCAAAATGCAGAAACTGAAACCCGAGGTGGTCAACACGTTGTAACCCAAGCTAGTGATGTGATTAACCAGCTTGCAGGTGATGTGGATGAAGTCAGCCAAGTTATCGACTCATTAGCCAATAATACCCAGGCGATTGGTGGCATTTTAGAGGTGATAAGCAGCATTTCAGCGCAGACTAATCTACTGGCGCTTAACGCTGCGATCGAAGCGGCACGTGCGGGTGAACAAGGGCGTGGTTTTGCCGTAGTTGCAGATGAAGTACGTAGTTTAGCAAGCCGTACCGATCAATCTACCAACGAAATTCAAATAATGATTGATAACTTACAAAATGAGGCCAGCAGCGCAGTAGCAGCTATGCTAAAAAGCCGTGAGTTAACCACACAGGG
>Ga0209292_1004723_pt1 | contig 14230 bp, 11 predicted proteins | sample GOMGulsemesocosm_2_FD_184634 | JGI IMG/M metagenome (GOLD analysis project Ga0209292, IMG submission 184634) | Methane-oxidizing microbial communities from mesocosms in the Gulf of Mexico - GOM9C Gulf of Mexico (SPAdes) (version 2) | ecosystem: Environmental > Aquatic > Marine > Cold seeps... | reverse complement strand
GATTCTGCGATATTTTTAGAAAAATACCTCAAACAACGCCAACAAGCGCTGCTCGCTGCCGAACAAGCATTAGCCAAATTTAAAGACCTGCACGCCAGAAACTTACCGCAATTGCACAGTGCCAATATCAGCAGAATTGCCAAACTAAAGTTAGAATTAGCCAAGAAACAAGCTCAACGATCTGGGGTCAAAAAAAGCCTTGGCGGACTAAATGTCCAACTATCAAAAACCAACCCAATTATTGGTAAAATTGAAGAAAAAATCATTCAATTACGCGGCGTTTTAGCACTGCTAAAAGCCCGCTATACCACTAAACATTCAAAAGTTCAGGCGACGCTGCGTGAGCTAAATAGCTTAGAACGAGAACGCCAACAATTACTTAACCACAAGCAGCAGGCTTTGAATTCAGACCAACTTTGGGACATCGCCAGTTCAATGTCCGTCACCAAAGGGGCTACTTCGCAGCCGTTATTAATTACCCAACTTGAAAAACTGCAAGATGCCCGTTCCAAGCTCGATTTTTTATCCGAAGAAATAATATCTTTAACCACGATGATAACCAAATTTGAGCAAACGGCGACCAACTTCGGTGCTAACCAGCAGCAATTTAGCAAACTAGAACGCGATTTAGACGTTAAGCAGCAATTATATGAAGAACTGTTACATCGATTTGAAATGGCACAAATGACCAGAGCTTTAGGGGTTTTTGAACAAAATAAACGGATTAAAATTATAGACCTTCCTTACACCCCTGCCGGGCCAAGCAATTACCCTTTGCTGCTCTATGTCATCGCGGGTCTAGTTGCTGGCATGCTATTGGGGTCAGGACTGGCGACGTTAATTGCCTTGACCGATAACCGAATTTTTCGTCGTGACCAGCTTGAACGTTTGTCATCAGTACCTGTTATTAGCCGGATCCCGCCACTAACGTAAGGAGAAACACCATGCAAAATCAACACGACAAGATTGTTGCTCAAGTTGTCCAACATTTACGCCCTGGCGGTATTGAAACAATGGTATTAGCGCTAATGAAACATCAACCCTTTAAAACCGTGATATTTAGCCTTGAAGGCACCAAAGAACAAGCAATTGCACGCTGGCCCAGCCTAGCTAACGTCAGTAGTCAGTTGGTTTTTTTAAATAAACGCCCGGGGTTTAGCCCGTTAGTTATTTGGCAGTTATCCCTGTTATTTAAACAGCACCGGATATCTGCTGTTCATACTCACCATATTGGTCCATTGCTTTATGGTGGTATCGCAGCCAAGATCGCTGGTATTAGCAAACGAATTCATACCGAACACGACGCGTGGCACCTAAACAATCTTAAACAACGCTCGTTACAGAAATTATTGCTGCGGTTGGTCAACCCTATTGTCGTTGCCGACGCGTTTGCGGTGGCAAAAAAGATTAGACAATATTTAAATCATCATGACATTACCCTGATCCACAACGGCATCGACACCCAGCAATTTGTACCTGGCAATCGTAATCATGCCCGTAGCCAGCTAAATTTGCCAACCGGTGTGGTGCTTATTGGCAATGCTGGTCGGCTCGAGTCGATCAAAGGCCAAGATTTATTAATTAGTGCGATCAGTCAATTCTCTTCAAGCGTGCATTTGGCGATAGCCGGTGGTGGCAGTTGCGAAGACTTACTCAAACAGCAGGTCGCTAAACTAAATCTTGAGCAGCAAGTGCATTTCCTCGGCCCGCTCGACAATATGCTCAATTTTTATCAATCGCTAGATCTATTTTGCCTGCCCTCACGACAAGAAGGCTTGCCTCTGTCACCGATGGAAGCACAAGCTTGTGGCATCCCAGCCTTAATCACCAATGTTGGTGGCTGCGCCGAAGCAATTTGCCAAACGACGGGTTTGTTAGTCGAACGAGACAATGTAGAACAGCTTGTTAGCGCGATTGAAATAATGTTATCGCGGCGCAGACAAACCAACCCGCGCGAATTTATTGCTCAATACCGTAACGTCCAAGGAATGGCCAATGCGTATACCAAACTCATTTGCTCATAACGCTCATGGCAGGCAGTGAAAGTTGTTGATAGTTATTGAGAGTTTTTGAGAGTTATGTTGAACGTTAGCCTGATAAATAGATAAGGAGGAAGTTATGTTCACTATCCTAACCATAGGCTGCATGTTGCTGATTGTTTATCATCATCTGGGGTACCCACTGCTGCTCAAAATTCTGGCCAAGTCCAGCCTTTTAACCAACCAAGCATTTCCATCCAAAGACTCGTTAACGGTGACCGACACCGAGCCAACGCTGGCCAGTATTGCGATGGTGATACCCGCTTTTAACGAGCAACAATACATTGCCGATAAAATACGTAATCTGGCGATCCTCGACTATCCAAGCCATTTGTTAACCGTCATTATTGCGTGCGATGGCTGCACTGACAATACCGCAAAAATAGCCCGAGAAACCATCAAAGAACCGGGTTGTGACGCGGTAAATATCAAGATTGTCGAGTTTAAGCACAACCGCGGAAAAGTGGCGGTTATTAATGATATTTTACCGCAAATATCACAGCAAATTATCGCGCTAAGTGATGTCTCTGCGCTCATTTCGATTGATGCATTAACTCAGGCGAATTACGCATTTACCGACCAAAACGTTGGCCTAGTGACCGGCCATTACCAACTGGCAAACCCCGGTTCAAATGGTGAACAAACCTACTGGCAGTACCAAAGTGACATCAAGCAATGTGAAGCGAAGATATCTTCAATTATCGGTGCCCATGGTGCATTTTATTTATTTAGACGCGAACTCTTTGTGCCTTTGGCGGCCAACACCATTAACGATGATTTTGTCATTGCAATGGCGGTTGTTGAACAAGGGTATCGGGCGACATATGTCGCTGCCATTAATGCGATTGAATTAGAACGCGCGACATCACAAATGGATTTAAACCGCAGACGCCGCATCGCAGCGGGTAACCTACAACAACTCATTCGTTTTAAATCAATGCTGTTACCTAAATATAAAGGGGTTGCTTTTGCGTTTGCCTCTGGCAAAGCACTGCGCGTAGTAATGCCATTAATGTTGATTGAAGCATGGCTTGGCAGCATTATGCTGATCGACACGCATATATTCTTTACGTTAGCTGCTTTATCTCAAAGCTCTATTTATGGCTCAGTGCTGCTTTTTCGCCTAGTCAAACCTGCCCATCCGAATAAAATTTGGCAAACCATTTATTATCTAGTCAGTGGTTATACCGCCAATTTAATCGGTTGTATTCAATACATTTGTTACGACGATTGTCGTCATTAATCGATTTTTTTAGGGGAAAAAACATGACCAGTGACACAGTAAAGTCAATAATAGGACAAACTACTGACTCTTTATTCAATCAAACAGTTAAGCCTGCGAAGACAGCCACATTTAATCCAAAAATTAGGTTTTTTAAGCGACTAATCGATCTGGTTTTGGCCGGTAGCTTGTTACTGATATGCCTGCCCTTAATGCTCCTTATTGCATGCGCAATTAAGGTAAGTACCCGAGGCAACATTTTTTATTGCCAACAACGGATAGGCTTGGCGACTCCGAATTATGTCGAGTTTTTTATCATGTACAAGTTCAGAACCATGGTTGAGAATGCAGAACAAAGCAGTGGCGCGGTTCTGGCAACGACCAACGATGTTCGAGTAACTGCTTTAGGCCGTTTTTTAAGAAAAGCCAGATTAGATGAGTTACCACAGCTGATTAATGTGTTGCGAGGCGACATGTCGATTGTCGGCCCTCGGCCAGAGCGCCCTGAGTTTTACCAAAAACTTGAAGACGAAATTCCGTTCTTTGCCGAACGCACATTCATGATCCAACCGGGTATAACCGGACTCGCGCAGATTAACCAAGGTTACGATACCTGTATCGACGATGTGCGAAAAAAACTCGCTTACGATCACAGCTACGCTTTGTCTTTGTTTACCATCATTGCATGGCTTAAGATGGACTGTCACATCATGTTAAAAACATTCGTGGTGATGATAACGGGTCGCGGACAGTAGTTGGTTTACGACAAGATCTGTATCACAGCAAGCGCTGTATCACGGCAAGCGCGTTTTAAATAGAACGCCGATATTGGTCAATATATCGGTGCCTTTGGAGTGATCTGTCTTTTTTTCGGCGAAAAAAATAAGCGCATACGGCTGTATTGACCGCGAATTTACCTACTACGTATCGATGTCTCAATCGATATCCGCTTGCCCTGCTAGTTTTATCTTGCATCGCAAATTACGACGATCGAACAATCAAAAATATAAAAACCACCAACCGGCAAATATAACCACTCTAACACCTTGATACTTAAGTGAGTTTAGATAGTTATATTGTTGGCTCAAATTCTGCAATTACCTTAGCGTCTCTTCACTTTAAAGGTAATTCTTATGATATTACAAACGCACCTCGCTCAAAACCGTGAACTGATCGTTACTTTCTTTGGTGACATGGACGCCCAAGGCGTAAAAACTATTCAGGGAAAATTTGATTCTTTAGAACAATCACAAATTCCACAAATGGTGTTAGACCTACATCATGTTGATCTTATTGATTCATCGGGCATTGGTGCGATTGTTTTTCTCTATAAGCGAATGCGCAATCGCGGTTATTCATTGTCATTGATTGGCGTTCATGGCCAACCTAAAACATTAATCAAAATGTTGCGGATCCACCTCAACATGTCAGTCACTTGGTCGACCGAGCCAGACCAGCCATTTAACGAAATAAATGAGGGTTAATGATGAAACCGTGCCTAATTATAGCCAGCGTGATGAGCCTGACATTGACTCAAGGATGCGCAAACTTAATGTCAACGCTTGGCGGTCATGCTCAAGCACAGCGTTACGTAGTGACAGCCGATCAGCCGCTGGGTCAAGAGCATGGTTTAAGGTTTGATTATACGTTATTAACCCAACATTTAGACATCTTGGTATTAGAAGGTGCAGAGCTGTGTTTTCCCGCCACCGTGGTACAGGCCCAAACTCGCGAGCTGCGCATTGGCAATGAAATAAAAAGCGGCTTACTGTTTGATGCTGCAAACGACATTATTATTCAACGTCGCCTATTAACTCGATTAGGGCGCCAGCTGCAATATGTTAATGAGCACCAAGCATGCACGTTAGCAACCACGGCACCATTAACTAATCCGGGTGCAATCGGTAAAAAGATCGCCAGTCTACTTAATGTCGATAATCAGTTTGCGATCGGCTCATATTCGCTCAACCCTAAGTTCGTGATAAAGCTTAGCCAAGCGGTCGAGTTAATTAAAAAGTTAACCGATTATCGATTACTAATCACCGGTCACGCTGACAATTCCGGTAATGCTGCTGACAACCTTATCCTGTCACGCCAACGCGCCGAACAAGTAGGCCGCTACATCCAAATTATGGGCATCAACAAAGACCGAATCGACATTGCGACATTAGGCAGCAACGAGCCTTTGGTTGCTGGTAATCAATCGGAGATCCGTTTAATCAACCGCCGAGTCACCGTTGAACTCATCGAGCGTTCGAACGAGCCACAATAAGGAGCATTACCATGTTTAAATATCTAATTTTATTACCATTATTGCTATTATATGCCCCAATAATGCAGGCTAATACCAACTATCAGATTCAATTAGGCGATCAAATTCATATTTCGCTACCGGGCGAAACAACGCTTAATAGAGAATTTACCGTCGGCATCGATGGCACAATCAACCTACCAGAAGTCGGCATAGTTCAAGTGGCAGGACACCAAGACATTGCGCTTAAAAAGTTGCTAAGCGAGGCATTAAAACCAGTATTTAAAGATATGACTGGTTTTAATGTCTTTGTTGCCAAAAAGCGGCTGATCATTAATGTGATGGGCTATGTTAAAAAACCTGGCAAGGTGTTTTTACCAGCCGCCGCCAATGTTCAAATGGCTTTGCTCGCCGCTGGCGGTATTAGAACAGGCGCGCAACTAGACAAACTGCAATTGCGCCGCAAAAAAAATACCCATGTATTTAACTATAAAGAATACCTCGATAGCGGCAATCATACTATTTTACCGCCCCTTAACTCATTAGATACGCTGTTTGTACCGGCCTCACCAATGATTGGTAATATCGAAGTTGAGTTTGATCCCACTAAAATGGCCGCAGGTGGTGACGCTGCCGATCGGCTGGCGATAAAAGTGTTTGGCGAAGTTCACCAACAAGGCAGCTTTTCATTTAACCAAGACACCAATTTAATTGAGTTTTTGATGAAAGCTGGCGGTGTCACCCGCTATGCCGGTGTTGAACACATTAGGGTGATAACGAAAGGCCTACCGCGCATATTTAATTTAAAACGCTACCTCGATAGCGGCGATATTGCATTGCTTCCTGACATAAATCCCGGTACCACAATCTTTGTACCGCGCCAAGAAGAGCAAATTAAAACCGGAGCTAATGTCGTTTACGTGATGGGAGAAGTTTTTAAACCTGGTGCATACGAAGGAAAATCTGATATCACCTTTATGGATATTCTGGCTAACGCAGGCGGCCCTACTCGTTTTGCCGAGTCACGTCAGATCAAAATAATAAAAGCCAATGGTCAGGTTAAATCGTTCGATCTCACTGGTTATACCCATGGAACCAGTTCAAAGTCACTGCCGAGAATTGTTGCGGGTGACGCGATTTTTGTGCCTGAAAAAACAGACATGAACGAAAAGTCATGGTTAAATATTTCTCCTAATCGCGCGGTCCGGGTTATTGGTGAAGTCGTGCGCCCCGGTCGCTATGAATGGGCCGACGAAATGTCATTACTTGATATTCTGGCCCATGTCGGCGGGCCAACTTCGCGGGCAGACACCGCCAACATCGACATTATATCGCGCGACCTCCAAGGCAGCATTAGACAATACACTTTTGATTTAGATAGCTTTATTGAGCAAGGAAAAAATGAATCTAGTTTACCTGTGATCCGCGGTGGTGCGACCATTCGCATTCATGACTTGCCAAGCGACCCGAGTGACAACAAAGCACAATGGGTAAGACAATCTGCTGAAAAATCAATTTACGTTTTTGGTCAAGTGGGCGCACCTGGGCGTTATATGTTTACTAATAAAATGAATTTTCTCGACATCTTAGCGGCAGCCGACGGGCCAACGGCCGCAGCCGATATCCGCAATATTCGTATCAGCCACCGTAACGGTAAATACGCCAAAGTCACTAAACTTAACCTAGCGCTCTATTTTGAAACGGGAGACGAAAACTTATTGCCAAAAATCACTACCGGCGACACTATTTACTTTCCCGAACTCAACCGCAATTGGTTAGACAAATCAAAAGAAATGACGGTACGTGTATTAGGTGCGGTTAACAACCCCGGGCGTTATACCTATAGCGATAACATGACTATTCTTGACCTGTTAGCGCAAGCTGGTGGCACCAACAGTAACGCCTATATCGAAAAAATAACCGTGGTTAACCTTTCATGCTGTCGCAACCAAGCTCAGGAATTCAACCTCGCTAAGTTTGCACAAACAGCCGACTTTAACGCACTGCCGGTCATTCGAGTTGGTGACACTATTTATGTGCCAGATCAACGCCAAAGCCGCTTATCTAAAGCGCGTTCAGGCCTGCGTGATATCTTTGAGCTGGTGTCGTTAGCCGCGTTACTCGGTTTGCTATAAAGGAGCACTTGATGATCGATATTCCGGAGCATTATATTGAATTAGAGCATATTTATAGCGCAACGTTAGCGCGAGGAATAAAATCATTAGCCGTGGTTTCAACCTCGCCTGGCGAAGGTGTTAGCTCGGTTATCATCGGACTAGCAAAGCGAAATGCCCTAGCCGCTAGAACAACGCTTGTGGTTGACTTAAATATTTACAACCCAGATTTAAGCCGATTAAGTAAGCCCGATGCCATTGAGCACTCAAGCAAAGTTTTACCACTGCCAACGACGCTACAGCACGGCAATATTAACGACAAAATAGCGGTAATTACCGTGCCAGTTGAACGCAAGTTAGTGCTAGGACTGCGTGAGCCAGGGGTGCTGCAAACTCACATCGCACAATGGCTCAAAGATTATGACAACGTGCTTATCGATACCTCCCCAATGAGTCTAAATAATGGGGCCAACCTCCCCCCAGAATACATCTCAAGTGCCTGTGATGGCACACTGTTAACCGTATTAGCCGGAAAAACTACTAACACAGCGCTCAGTAATACCCTAAAAAAGCTCAATAATTCTAAGTCATTGTTGATTGGCATTGTGGTTAACGATCAATTTAACCCAAGCCTTCAAAATGAGTTACTTAGAGAGGTCCAGCGACTCGACAGTTACTTTCCTAAACTTGCGAGTAAATTACGACACTGGATTAAAAGTAATAAAATACTGTCGTTAGAGGTTTAGTTATTTAGACAGCTAATGCATAGCAAACATTAAGGCAGTAAAGGTTACGCCGATAAAAATGTGGCAAAAAAATAGGCCGCAAAATGCGGCCTTAAAAATAGCAATGTGAGCAATAGTCGTGTGTACCCTTAAATAAACAAAACCGATAATTATTTTGTTTATCGCCAAGTACTGAACAAATTCCCATTTGTTCAAACATTGAACGTTGATATCACTAGATTACCAACCTTCGTTGTCAGGAGATACGTCCCTTGAAACGCACGTTAATAGTAATCATTATCATTAGCACTTGTCAAATGTTAATTCTATATTATTTACATGCTCAATTGAGATAAGGCTGTTAACGGCCTACGATTCCTACACGCGTTACTGAATGAGTCAACAAAACCTGACCTATTATCGAGTATATCTAGCAGCTGGGTCTGTGTTGACTTTCATGATCAAATCAACTTGGCGATGCGTGCTCGTTTTCTCGAAAATAGACTTTAAATACCAACGTGCCGTTTCATAAGTGACACCACAAGCAATGGCCGCGCGTTTTAGTTCACAGCCATCCAGTAAATAACTCATTAATCGCGTTTCACTGGCTGTTAAATGATAGCTGCATTGTAAATAATGCATATTTAGCGGCTCGCTGCTTTGGTTATCCTGAATAATTAAAATAATCACCGGACGATTAAAGTACGTTTGGACTGTGGGTGGCGCAGGCATCAATAGTAACAACAATTGTTGATACGTTGGTAAATCTAACCGAATTGGGATCTCGATATTGAGGCTGCCGTTCGTTATAATTTGTTGACTTTGCTTAGCCAATTGCTTGTTAAAACTCATATTGGTACTTCGTAACTTGCCTTTTCTTATACACAATAATAAATTGTTTTCTATCTGATTGGCTGCGGCTTGATTCAAGTCTAAAACTTGAAGATCTTGACCTAATACAACAAGGCCCTGCCCTAAACAACCCAGCATGTGCTCGGCGCTCATCATGCGGTAATTCAATTGTTCGAAAACTTTCGAGTATTTGACTGCGCTAAGAATATGTTGGGAAAATTCCTTTAATAGGGTTAATTCATGCTGACTATATTGGCCTTGTTCTGCTGAGCGCAGCAGCGTAAAGTGCAACATTTCGTTGTTTTCAACGGTTAGCATTCCCCCTGCCGCATGCGCGAAGCCTTGAGGCTGCATCCATTCGTTATAAAAAGTGGTGTTATTGTAATACTCACTATCTTGATGACGCTGATTAAACACTTGCTCGGTAAACATTGTGCCTGCGCGCAGCTCTTCGTATTCAGCAAACGTCGGATTAATATCACCATAATAATCTGAGTAGCTCGCCAAGAATCCATCATTTAAGCCCAAAAAAGAAAGTGGTGCTACATAATTAACCTGAGGGTTTTGAATAAACAGGCCGGCGCCTTGCGAACTAAAATAGTGACTAACATCCTTTAACGCCTGATCCCAGTGCGCAGTATCTGTTGATGCTTGATAAATAGACGCGACTACCCGATTGTAATGTTCAAAATTCATGCCCACCTCCTAGCCAAGTGTGTTTAGCTATTTTAGTCGATAAAACCAGTTGCACCAATAAACTCCCCCCAATTGGGGGGATGTATTAAATCTTAACTGCAATAGGATTTAGTCAACCTAAACCAGCCAAATGAGCCAGCCGCATTAATTTGGTAAAGCGCTAGGCTTCTGCATTCTTTAGCTGCGTAATTAGTCGCATGATCCTTAACATCAACGGAGACACAACATGAAACTCACTTATACGTTATTAACCTTAATGATGGCTGCCATGCTTGTTTCATGTGGCGGCTCAGATGATTCAACTACCACGAAAAGTTCAGGACAAAATACCAGCGGTGTTTTTATAGACAGTAAGGTTGTTAATCTTCATTATAAAACCGAGTCGATCAGCGATGGAGTTACCGACGCCGATGGTAAGTTCAACGTTTTAGTCGGTGAAACCATCACCTTTAGCATTGGCCATGTTGAGGCTGATCCAGTGCCTGTTGCTGCGATAATTACACCGTTTGATCTCGCTGGCAGCGATGATATTAACAACCGAAAAGTGGTTAATATCCTTACACTTTTGCAGTCGTTAGACGACGTAGGCGATTTAACTGACGGCATCCAAATTTCAGATCGAGCGCATTCGGAGGCCGACGCCGATATGGGGGAAAACTTCAATTTCGACCAACCAATCGACGATTTCATTCAAGACCAATACGTTATCCGCCTAATTGGCGCAGGCAATATTGTCACAACCGAGTCAGCTAAAGCGCACTTTAGTGAGGTGATCGACTTATTGGATACGACCGTAATCAGCACAGAGTTCCTGCAAAATAAAGTGTTTATCTTTGATGGCGATGTTGAAGGAGTCACTAAAATTGAATTTAATGCGTCAGGGCAAGGCCAATTGTACTTTGTCGAACAAGACGACGTGGACGCTTTCACCTGGCAGATAAATATCGCTGGCGCTATCGTATTTTCAGAAACTGACGACGATAATAATGATCGTTTAGATTGGGTGATAACAGACGTATCTCTTACGCCTTTTGGCGGCGATATTGACGTGCGTGTAGTTGGTCAAATTGATGGTGAACCGGTTGAGTTTAATTCTCGACAAATCATTACCATTGAGTAATAGCGCGTCATAATAGTAATGAGACCTAAACTAAATAATAGGCAAAAAAAGAGGCCGCAAAATGCGGCCTTAAAATAGCAATGTGAGCAATAGTCGTGTGTACTTGTTAATAACCTAAAATGATAGATTTTTGGTTATTGCCAAGCACTGAACAAATTCCCATTTGTTCAAACATTGAAAGTTAATCGCAATAGATAATCAACAGTCTTTGTCAGGAGATACGTTCCTTGAAACGCACGGTAATAATAATCATTATCATTACCGTTTGTCAAACTTTAATTTAGTTTGCTTTTTAAAGTTACAAATCAAATTATTCAAAAACACCTAGTAACCCCACCACTCCACGCCGTAACAAAGTTACACAACAAATTGATAAATCGAATATAATAGATAACACAACAAATGATAATCCATAAAAATATCAGGTGAAAAATCAAGATTAATAACAGCATCGTATTTTTTCATCCACAAACAACAGCACCAACAATAATGATTATCGTTAGCATTAGACTAATATCTAACAATAGGTTGCTTACTTAGCTCACGATATTATTGTATTATTTCTAGGCAGGTTACGGCATAAATTAGGGACGTCACGACAAAACTATTCTTTAATAATAGTTATTTAAAACTAGCATTTTAAATTATCACTTAAGATTATTACTTAAATTTGTCGCGGTGTTTTTTCATCATGTGGTAGCTGTTATCCACGGACTAAGCCCAAGTACTTAGGCTAAGGCTAAGGCTAAGTACTAAAACCAAGGGCTCTATCGAAGCACTCTATCAAAGGGATATTTTAAAGGGCTGTTTCAAAGAGCTAAAACCAAAGACTATAACCAATACTATCGTTACAATTTGCTAGGACGCACCCATGTTAAAACAACTAAAACTTATCGTCGCACTCTTGCTCATTTCACTTAGCTCAACCGCTTTTGCGATTACAACACAACAACAAGCAGAGTTGCCCGCACTGAATGCTTTGCCAAATCAAACGTCTATTTCTGGATTGTCCTCAGGGGCTTTTATGGCTGCTCAATTCCACATTGCCTACTCTAAAAGTTTGGTAGGTGCAGGCATTGTTGCAGGAGGACCCTGGCACTGTGCCGGAGACATAACCACAGTCGCTAATCTAACCAAAGCCACCACCACTTGCATGAATCCTTGCGAATATATCCCAAGCTTTTTTTGCTGGAACTACCTATTTCCTGACAGTGAATACCTCGTGAATGTAGCAAAAGATAAAGAGCACTCTGGGGTTATTGACCCATTAGTCAATCTGGCGAATGATAAGGTTTACATCTTTTCTGGCAGCAGCGATCAAACCGTTGTAACCGAGGTGGTCGATACTACCGAACAATTTTATAGCCTGCTAGGGCTAGAAAAAACACAAGTGTTATACAACAAAACAACGGATGCCGGCCACGCCTTCATCACCACTCACACGCAAGATACCCAATGCGATAGAACCAAAGCTCCCTATATCAATAATTGTGATATTCCACAGGCTAAAAATATTCTTAGCCATATTTATGGCGCTCAAAAGCCAGCGGCCCAAACATTAACAGGTGAATTAATCGAGTTTGATCAAAGTGAGTTTTTTGATCAAGCAATCAGCATGGACGATAAGGCTTTTGTATATATTCCGAATAACTGTCGTAGTGACCAGTGTAAAGTCCATGTCGCTGTACATGGCTGCCAACAAGGTATTTCAGAACTGCAAACAGGCTATGTTGAAGGGACTGGTTATCTAGAAGTCGCCGACACTAACAACATTATTGTGCTATTTCCCCAAGTAAAAAAATCGATTACCCCACTAAACCCCAATGGATGCTGGGATTTTTGGGGCTATAGCAGCCAAAAAATAACCGGTGATGAGTATTACTCCAAGGAGGCTCCACAGATGCTCGCAATAAAGAAGATGATCGATCGTTTGATAGCTCAACCAACTGTTCTCGCCAAAAGTTAATGCTTATTATAACCGCCAGCCAACTTGACTGGCGGTTTAGTTCCTTCACTTGTTCAGTCAGAAATTTTCATGCCGATTAAAAAGTAATGTTATATATCGGCTGATTGCGCAATAGTGAGGCTGTTAATCTTAAATTAACGACAAACAGAGTCCTTTACTTAAACAATTCGCTGGAATAACCAACACTGGTGGTTTTACATGACAAACAACCTGTTTAGTTGTCCTAAAAAGATTATAATCTCGTTATATTTTTATAAAACCAATTGAGTACCCAATGAACACAAAAGTCTACAAACGCGTACATACCTTAGCTGAAAGCTTAATGAACGCAGTGCAGAAAAAAGATCAAGCCTTGTTTGACAATCACTACAATGATTTAAAAGCAGTGTGTGAAGAGCATGAAAATAGTGATAAAGACCATCCTGTACAGTGGGAAACACTTGCCGATTTTACTGAAGATCTTACATTAGCCATCGCCATCTACGACAAGGCGCTACTTAAAGCTGACGCCATTAAATCAACAGACTTTCAATCATCTATTGGTTTTTCAACCGCGTCTCTTAAACTTGAAATGGGTGATAAAACAGGTGCAATAGCTTCTTTGACCAAGGCTAAAAAAAGCAGTAAAAGAATTCCAGATTTCGACTTAAAAGCAGAAATAATCGCTTTATTGGAAAAGCTGACAGACTAAACTCTAACAAAGCAATACTCACTGGGGTATTGACCGCGAGGGGCTAGATAGTCCCTTACGTTGTAAAAACTTACATCTCTGGATTTACCCACTTATTATCGCTAGTTGAGCCCTGCTTTATTAAGATTTCACATAGTGTTCAACGGAAATAAAGTGGCCATATCCTCTAGTGATTGCGTCAACAAATATGAAGGTAAAAAATTGACCACAGCATGACGTAAAAGTGAATCAATTCGAGAGTCAGATAACCCATAAAACGCCTTATTGATAATAGCTTTTGTCATGATAAGATTGTCAGCGGCTATTTAAATCTTGCAATTGAAATCGAGCTATACAACGCATTAATTTGCTGAATTTGTGAGCTAACCCCTGAAGTTATAACCGTTTTTCCTAAGATGACTCTATTGCGCTTGAATCCCGTAATGGGTGTTGTGGTTGAATTAGCCGGACACTTCAATAAAGGATTATAATCCTATTAATTGAGGTGAATATGACTAAACGAACGAATAAACATTATCCAGTAGAATTTAAGCAAGAAGCTGTTGCTCTGGTAA
>Ga0209292_1004721_pt1 | contig 14233 bp, 13 predicted proteins | sample GOMGulsemesocosm_2_FD_184634 | JGI IMG/M metagenome (GOLD analysis project Ga0209292, IMG submission 184634) | Methane-oxidizing microbial communities from mesocosms in the Gulf of Mexico - GOM9C Gulf of Mexico (SPAdes) (version 2) | ecosystem: Environmental > Aquatic > Marine > Cold seeps... | reverse complement strand
CCGTTGAAGCCGCGCCTTGAGCCAATCCAATATCAGTGCCCGTAACCGTATAACCAGTAGTAATAGGTGACAACATCAAGCTATTAACAATCGCCAGCGAACAGCCAACAACTGCAACAGATGTCCCAGTTTGAATTCCCGCCTCAATGGCTACGTCTAAAGCGTAATTAAGGCTCGAAGCACTCTCGATACCGCCCGCTACACCACCCAAGGCCGCAATTTCTGCAGCATCAGATAAATCCAAAAACTTAGGTACTGCCGTAGCGGCCAAAATACCCAAAATAACGACTACCGCAATAAGCTCGATGAGAGTGAAACCCGATTGTTGTTTTTTCATGATGTACAGTCTCCATAGACCTATGGCTTTTAATAAGCCAGATTTGTTATTAGTTTACCTTTACCTCGCAGGCCCCATCAATCCTGATGCGCTCTACGTCTACCCAAAATTCCGTCTTATTGTTCGGTACCCAGTTCCTTTCTCAACGTATACCTATTGATGGCTCCTAATATAGCGCCTCTGCAGTATATTTCCAATTATTCATGTGAATCAATGTGATAGCGCGCATACTTTAGGCCATTTATTAAGCTTAAACTCTGGGTTTTAGCCTTATGGCCGCGATAATATCACCTGACCATTGCGTGCAAAGTAATCAAAGTAGACGCCCTGTAAACTGGAGGATATAAGCTCAAACCGGCATGTCCCAGTATTAAAGGCCGAAATACGGTAGCGAAACCCTTTGCTATTGTCGTCTCCTGCCAATACATAGGGTGCAGGGTTTTGCAGTAGATTCATCCACAAGGCCGCACATTGTTGCTGTTCTTGCGTGCCTTCATAGCCTGATACAGGCTCACTCATACCACCCGAGACTACCCCCACTGGCCAGCCATTTTTGCTTATTGCCAACATAACACCATCATTCTCTATCTGACTAGCTGGGCCACGTGCTTCAGTGTGCAATAACCATTGGCCATGCACGCCCATCACCGCCGTTGTAAAATGATGCGCCAAGGCCTCCATACCCACGCGCTGGGAGTTTTCCGCAACATCGCTGTAATAGCGGATGCTCCAGGCCGACAACAAACCAATTAGCGTGATCACTAGAATAAGTTCTAACAAACTAAAACCTTGCTGTTGCGGGGCTCTCGACATTTTTATCCCGTCTGCAAACTGTACATATTCCACATAGGCAAGAAAATGCCCAATGCGAGAATCAGTACAAAACTGGCCATAATCACGATCATTATCGGCTCAATACGGTCGCTCAATGTTTTTAGGTCGTAATCAACTTCCCGCTCGTAAAACTCTGCGACTTCTTTCAGCAAAGTGTCTACTTGGCCACTTTCTTCACCGACACCTATCATTTGCAATACCAGCGGGGTGAACATGCCACTTTGATTATGAGTTGAGAGTAAACTTTCGCCGCGCTCGATGCCTTCGCGAATGCCTAAAATCTTGTCACCCAGCCAAGGGTTATCGATGACGCGAGAACAGAGTTGCAAAGACTGTATGAGTGGCACGCCAGAACTCAACATGAGACCAAAAGACCTGGCATAGCGGGCCATAGACGCACGCTCAATAATATCGCCCACAATGGGTAAACGAAGTAATATTCGGCCCCATTGACGGCTGCCAATTTCGGTTTTGACATGACGTTTAAACAAGAACCAAGCCGCTAAAACGAAACCCAGCATGATGTGCCAATAGTTCACGAAAACCGCCGATGTACCCAGCAGAATTTTTGTAGGTAAGGGCAGCTCCGCACCAAATCTTGCAAACATACCGGCAAAATTGGGGATTACAAAAATATTTATTACCGCCATGGCTATCACCAAGGCGGCCAACACAAAGGTTGGATAGCGAGTGGCCGACTTAATCCGCTTAGCCGTGTCTAAATCGCGCTCTAGGTAAGAACTCAGTTGATTAAACGCTTCGTCAAGCTTACCGCTGTTTTCGCCCACATTAACCAAACTGACAAACAGCTTATCGAACACATCAGGGTGCTGAGCCATGGAGGCAGACAACTCAACGCCCTTTTCCAATTGATCAGCAACATTATGAAGCACGGTCTGAAAACGCGGGTGGCGGAGAGAATTAGCCAAACCTCTCACACCTTGAATTAAGGGTACCCCCGCCCGATTCACGGTATACATCTGACGGCAAAATATAATTAAATCAACAATAGTGACCGGCTTGTCTGTGCGCATAGATTGCCAGCGTAGAGCCAAGCCAGCTTGTACTTTCGCCTCTTCAATGCGGATAGGAATAAGCCCTCGAGCACTCAACTGCCCCGCTACGGCATCTACAGATACACCCTCAAGTGTGCCAAGCACTTCTTGCCCTTGAGAGTTGCGGCCCTTGAAGGTGTACTGAGTCACAGCACTTTACTCCTCATTGAGAGACACCACTTCGTCTTCAACTTGCGCCGACACTCGCATCACTTCATCTAAGGTTGTCACGCCTTGGATGGCGTATTCCAGCGCACTTAAGTTTAAGGGATGGAAGTTAGGGTTGTTGTGGCAAGCCTTAGAAAAACCGCCAATGCTGTTCTCACGTAAAGCATCCGCCATGGGCCGATTGATTTCCAACATTTCAAAAACACCGATGCGGCCCCGATAACCCGTATTAAAACAGTGCGGGCAGCCAGTTCCACGGCGAAATTGAGTTTGAGAAAAATCTCGCCCGCGGGCGATCACAGCAAGCAATTGACGCTCATTCACATTCGGTTCGTGATCCACACCGCAACTGCTACAAATTCGACGCACCAAACGCTGGGCAACAATGGCTTTCAAAGCGGTCGCCACCAGGAAACCGTCTACACCCATATCAATTAAACGCAGAGCGGAGGTCACCGCATCGTTGGTGTGTAAGGTGGAGAGAACCAAGTGCCCCGTCATTGCTGAACGAAGCGCTATTTCAGCCGACTCGCCATCGCGAATCTCGCCGACTAACAGAATATCTGGATCTTGGCGCAGAGCCGCACGCAACACCACACCAAAGTTTAAACCAATTTTTTCATGAACCTGCACTTGGCTCACTCGGGGCAAACGGTATTCTACCGGGTCTTCCACCGTGATAATTTTCTTTTCCGGCTCATTGAGTTCATTCAAGGCGCCATACAAAGTCGTGGTTTTACCGCTGCCCGTTGGCCCTGTCACTAATACGAGGCCGTGTGGGCGGCGAATAATTTGCCGGAAACGCTCCGCTAACTCTGGCGGCATGCCGACAGTTTCCAGAGGCATAATGCCGTCGGTATGATCCAGCAGACGCATCACCACCGACTCGCCAAATTGCACGGGCATTGTCGAGATACGCACATCAATATTGCGGGCTTTTACTTTGAGATTGAAACGCCCATCTTGAGGCATACGCTTTTCAGAAATATCCAAACCCGACATCAGTTTCAAACGCACCACTAAAGCCGCGGCAATACGTTTTTCATTCATCACTTGCTCGGTGAGCATGCCGTCAATTCGACGTCGAATACGCAATACTGTTTCGTCGGGTTCGATGTGAATGTCCGAAGCTTTGGCGTTAATGGCTTCTTCAAAAACTTTTTGTAAGAGCTTCACCACAGGTGCATCAGAATCGGCAGCATCGGTGATGATGTCTGCCAAATCAATAGCCCCATTGTCGACGAGGTCGTCTTCAAGCTCCCCCGCCAGAGAGGCAATTTCGTCTTCGTGACTGTAAGCAATATCAAGAATATCTAGGAGTTGAGACTCACGAACTACTGCGGGCTTTAAAGGCTTACTCACAAGCGCCTGAAGCTCATCCAAACCAAAAATATCAGTGGGGTCTGCCATACCCAAAAGCAAACCGTCGTCGTCTTCACGCAAGAGCATCACACGGTAGCGTCGCGCTGTGGTCTCAGCTAAAACGGCCACTAAATCTCGATCGAAGCGGAAATGTTCAAGATCAACAAAGGGTATTTCGAGCTGCTCAGAGAGCAGTGTCAACAAAGCATTTTCATCCACATAACCGAGATCAACCAATGAAGCACCCAGCTTTCGGCCAGTCATCTTTTGCTCTTGCAGGGCGTGCTGCAATTGGGCTTCACTGATCATTTGCTGGCTAACCAGCAAGTCGCCTAGGCGAATTCGTTTCGGGGCCGCTGCCTGTGTCATGGCTTTGTTTTGGTTCCTGTGGTGAGTGCTCGCTTAGATAAGGCGCTTATGCGCGTGCTAACGTAGCGGCGAATGTCGGTGTTTTTTTGCCCAGGCTCAGCCGCTTTAAACGCTTGCAGTGCTGCATCCGAGTCTTTCATTGCATCAGAAGCAACGGCCAAACCCAGCCAATAAGCGGTGTTATTTTGGTCCTGCTGTAATAGTATTTTGTAGGTTTGAGCAGATTCTTGATAACGTGCCAGTTTATGCAATATCCCTGCCTTCAGGGCTAGGAAACTTACATCTACTTGCTTGTTTGCCTTTTGCGAATCAATGGCTCGCCCAGCACCCTGTAAATTGTCTTGAGCTAAAAACCAGTAAGCCGTCATTTTACTCAGCTCTAAGGGCGGTAAATCACGGCTTTGTGCTAGCAAACGTTTTGCATCGGCATAGGCATTTACCTGCAACAACAAATCAAATAAAGCACGGATACTGTGCAATGACTCAGGTTTGTCACTGACAAAGGCTTGTAACTGTAAACGTGCAGAAGACGATTGACCTTGCGCCACAAGCTCTCTAGCTTCGCGGGCCACTTGCCGATCTAAAGATTCCGCACTGCGCGCCACGCTCACGGTCTTTTGTACAGGCTCTTGGCCGTCATTATTCGTAGTTGGTTTTACCGCCACCGCTCCGGTCTGAACGATATGCTGGGTTTTAAGGGGCACTTCGCTTTTCTGCGGTCCATCATTTAAGGCATAGCCGTAGCGATTAATATTGGGCCAAAAATTTACCACCGCAGGATGAAACGGAACCACCGCACTGGCACGCCTCAGCAACACTCCCGCGCGTGTAGTATTGCCTTCCAATGCGTAGTCCTGCGCCAATTCAACATAGCGCTCGGCAATCACATTCAAGCCTGTTTTTGCCTCTTCATTTTGCGCATCTATACCCAGCACCTTACTGTAGTGGTCAAACGCATTGTCTGCTAAAGGAGATGTTAAACGATCTAGGTTCAGGGCTCGTCTCGCATTGCGCAGCAGTTCTGTTACTCGCAGGGTCTGGGCCTGAGCAAGGTCCACTGCCTGAAGCGATCTAGCACTAGGAATTTGCCCGCTTTGCGCTTGAACCGACCGGCTCTTACTCGGTTTCGAGTCTAGCTGAGCTTCGACGTCTTCTACTGTGGCTTGAGGCTGTTCGTTCAACACCCCAACGGCCTCTTGGTAATAATCTGTTTTTGCAGCGTTCAACAGAGATTTTAATAGCCGCGCGCTGTCTTCATCTGACCGCGGTTCCTGTTCAAGCTCCTGTTCAAGCTCCGATTCAACGGTGGGGTTCAGCTGGGGTGTACTGGGAACACCTACAGCGGTTTCTTTTGACTCTAATGAAAAGAAAATGGCGCTACCAACGATCAGAAAGGCCACTACTCCGGGCAAAAAACTTGCAAACTGAAACGACCGCTCACGTTTATGCTCAAGGCTGACCTCATCACTCAGTAAGCGTTTAGCGGGACCACGCGGCACCGGCTGCTTATCCAAGTCTCGCAGCATATCATTGACTAAACTCACTACCACACTCCCATAAAACGCGGAATGCCCACGAGCACTAATGCGGATAATGCGCCTAAAATAGGCCACCACAACTTGTCAGTGCGCACTAAAAATTTTCCACCAAACTTACTCTCGCTGGTATCTTGAATTGCGTATGCTACGTGTTTTCGACCAACCCGCAACTCACCTCGACCGTAGGCCGAAAGCAGGGCTTTGTGTGCAATTACATTCATTAATCGAGGAATACCACCAGAAGCCTTATACAGGAGGCGAACCGCAAGGCGACTAAATAGTTCTGCGCCTTCATAGCCCGCAGAAGCCAAACGGAAATTCAGATAGTCGCGAGTGTCTTTGAGGTTAAAACCTCTCAAGGTCTCAGAAAATACAATTCGCTGCTTTAACTGCCGCAAATCTGGCCTAGCGAGCATTACATCTAATTCCGGCTGGCCCAATAAAACAACCTGTAAGAGTTTGCGTTTTTCAGTTTCAAGATTTGTGAGTAAACGCAAGGCCTCGATGCTTTCTCTCGGCATGGCCTGAGCTTCGTCCACGACCAACACCACCTGACGGTGCTCACCTGCCAAGGTCAGCAAGCGCTTATAAATATCGTCCAGAAGTTGGTAACTCGGTACAGCCTTATCAAAGGTCACACCAATTTCACCGGCCAAAAACCACTTCAGCTCATCCGGTGTAAGGTAGGGGTTGGGGATATAAGCCGTGATAAACTCATCGCCAAGAGACTTCAATAATTTGCGGCATAGCAGCGTTTTACCCGTGCCAACTTCACCACTGACTTTGACGAAACCCTCACTGTGCCTGAGCGCCAACAACATAGTATTAAGCGCGTCGCGGTGGCTGCGTTTATTGAAAAAAAACTGCGTATCAGGCGTCAGCGAAAAGGGGCGTTCACTTAAACCAAAATGTTCCTGATACATTCGCTAATAACTCCTGTTTCGCCGCTGAGCTAACTAGTGAAAATTCTGTTCGTAATGTTTTCCCAGGCGCTTGATTGTGCGCTGTGAATCAGAGACCGCTTTTTCCCAAGTGCCTTCACCTACGACTATTGGGCGCAACAAAATAACCAGCTCAGTTTTGGAACTGACGCGTTGCTTCTGTTTGAAAAAGGTATTCAACAGCGGCACATCACCAAAACCTACCTGCTTGCCGTCTTGATCTACGGTGGAATCTTGCATCAAACCGCCCAACACCACCACCTCACCACTGCGGGCGCGCACAATGCTGTCTGACTCACGAATATCGCGCAGAGCCAAAGGCAATGAAAACTTCTGATCGCCTACGGTAAGGTTTTTTAGTTGATCTTGCACTTCACTAATCACCGGATGAATATGCAAGATAACTTCACCATTCTCAGCAATTTGTGGCGTTACATCCAAAGCAATGCCGCTGAAAAAGGACGCTAATTCGATGCTCGGCGTTGACGTTGTGGAACTTGAATTGGAAGTAGTGTTATTGGAAATACCTGTGACAAAAAATTCATCTGAGCCCACCCGAATCACGGCTTTCTGATTATTAACCGTAGACACTCTGGGGCTAGACAGCACCTGCACATTGCCTTGCGTTTCTAAAAGAGACAATAAGTCCGTAATATCGCCTACTTTAATCAGCGAAGAAAATATTTCACCCACACCCTCAGAAGCTTCGGTAATATCGTTAGGGGAGGAAAACAATGATACGTTGTTACCCAACAAAAGCTGACCGTTAATCGCACCCCAATCAATACCGGTTTGATAACCCGCACTCAAGCGCACTTCCAGTATTTTCGCCTCTAGAATTACTTGGCGCTTCACACTGAGTTCAGCTCGCTCGAGAAATTCGCGCACTGAGTTTAATTCCTGAGGCAGCGCTTTCACGACCACCATGCCCGCCTGAGGGGTAACAACCACTAAACGCTCGTCACGCTCCCCGCCAATAATTGCCGATACGGTAACTTTCAGATCGCTCCAGAAATCCGTTTTGTTTAGCGTTTCTACACGGGAGCCGGCCGAAGCCGAACCTGAAGATTCTATACCCTCAAAAACACCGAGCAAACTACCGCCGCCATTCGAGCTGCTATTGCCGTTACTATTGCTACCACCGTTATTACTATTGCCACTAGACGAGTTAATGTCGCCTACTTTGACCCGTGTATCTGACACTCCCACTCGCTGCACGTCTAAATAGTTGACGTGAAAAATTTCTGTTCGCAGCTCACTGGGGTAAACCGTATAAATACCGTTTTGCAGTTTGAACTCGTAGCCATAGATGTCTCTGGTCACGTTCATCACGTCAACAATACTAACGCTGTTAAGCTCTAAGGAGATTTCGCCTTTCACATCAGGGTGCACAACAACATTTACGCCCGTGCCTTCTACCAAACCTAAAAAGAACACTCGGGCGGGCACGTCTCGCACGGCAAGATCGAATCGCTCTTGCTGATTTTCGTCCTCAGGTGGTATGTGACCGGCATCTGGAATCAGCGCCGCTGACACTGCGTCGGGCACAGAATGCTGCTCTGCCTGCTCTTGAACAATATCATTCATCGCAGCTTCCATCGGCATGACCGCTGGCCGCTGCTGTGCGCAGCTGGTGGTAATAACCGCCACCGCGCTCAGTAGAATGAACCGTTTGAGCTTAATTACTAGCATATGAGCCTTTTCCTTTATTGATTCACTGTGGTTTTTTGCACAAGTAAATCGTGCTGCAAACGAATGCGCCAGCGTTTACCCGCTTTTTCAAGCACAACTTCATGAGGTAAAATTCGCTCGAGTATCACCCCGCCCGAGCCTTTAACAGTGTCTTGTTCCGCAAGGCCTTGGCCGTTAATCACAGCAATTTTTCGATGCGGACTGATTAACACTGAATTAAGCACCAGTTTCATTTCAGCTGCTTTTTTAGCGGCGGAATACCTTAAAGGTTTAGTGGGGTCTTGCAGTGCGGTCTCAGCCTTTACGAAACCAGTAAAACCTATGAGCACAGACAAACCCAACAGCGACAATTCTTTAAACACCCAGCAAACCCTCCTCTGCGCTTAAGGTATAGACTCTAATTTCTATCTCAGCTTGAGGGTAAGTCGACACCGAATAGCTCATTCGATCCCAATAGAAACGCCAGGTTAAACTTTCCAATCGACGCACATACTCGAGCACCTGGAAATAACCGCCTTTAATTTTAAGACTGGTGCTGTGTTTGTAAACGCCAACCGACTCCTTCTCTGATAAGTCAGATTGAGCACCGTTGGAAGTTGCAGCACTAGTGTTTTCCGAGGGACCTCCATCCAGAGGAAGGGGCTCCACCGCCAGCGTTTGCACGCTCACCAAATGGAGGCCAGACGACTCACTTAATACATCTTGCAGCAACATCGGCAGATCGGCGGCGGCCACTAAACCTTGAGACAAAGAACTCAAACGCTCATCCAAAACCGCCAACTCTTGTTTCAGAGCCTGCTGTTTAAGATGCTCAGGGCTGCTGGCACCTCCATCTGCTATGGTCTTAAAAAGTGCCCACTCGTCCTGCTTTGCCCTTACTTGGGCAAGTTGAGTCGCCAACTGGTTTTGCAGCAAGGCGGCATTTCTCGCCTGTGGCGCGAACAACAAAGCATCCCAAAGCACATACAGCAAGGTCAATATCGAAAACAACACTAAGGCTCGTTCGCGTAAGCTTAAGGCATCAACGTTGCCAGAAAGTTGTACCCATTGTGCGTTCAAGATTCGTCCCTCACGGGCCGCTTGAGCTCGAACTTCATCTGCCCGCGCTTTGCACCTTCTTCATCAATGTTCATGACCCCAAATCGGGAGTTGGTAAATGCGGGTTCAGTGCGAAGGCTTTGCAGATAGCGAGGCAACTGATGGGCCTGAGTTAGAGAGCCGCTCATTTCCAGGTAACGCCCCCCATTCAGCAAGCTAAATGAGTGTAAAGCTAAGGTATCCAATTTTTGCCGAGCTAGGCCTTCGAGCTGAGCCGAAAAGCCGCCAGCATTGCCTAAATTTTGAGTAGCCAGTAAACGCTGTAAGCTGCGCCTACGCTCAATACCTTTGGTCAATTGTATGTTCTCTCTCTCAAGCGAAGCCGTATCGCGCTTGGGTAGCGATGCCCGCAATACCGCAAGCTTGGAATCAATTGTGGAGAGTTCTACTTCTTGAGCGGCTAACTGAGCCTTAAAACCAGAGTTTTTATAAGCGCCCCAAACCGAAATGAAGGTGAATAGCACTATAGTCAACAATGTGATCAGCGCGATTTGCCCGCTGAGCAGTGGCTCGTTCTTAGGCCTAAACTCAGGCAGGTAGAGGTTCACCGTCTGCATCAGGCTGCCCCCTCCACGCGAAGTGCCACACCCACGGCCGACAGACACATAGACAGTATATGTTCTTCAACTGGCTGGGAGAATGTCAGTTTCTCCGCCGCTGGCAGTACCTGAAGATTGGCCGTCAGGTTGCTGCGAATACCAGCGCTAATTTTATCTTCGGTGATATTGTCACCACAGAAATAGATGGTTTTCGGGGGTATTTGTCGCATCTGCCGTTCGTAATAATCAAGGGAGCGCTGCAATTCCAAGGTTAAGGCTTCCTCAGGTAGGTCGTCTAATAAACCCGCGTTGTAGGCCAATTTAAACTGTCGAGATAGGTACAAATTGCCTGATTTGTAGACATGGAGACTACCAATACCTTGGCGAAGTTTAACCAGAGCCGAACTGCGGTTCTGCTCCTCTTCATTCAAGCCCGAAGCAAGAAGATTTTGTAAACTAAGTTCGCTAATATCAATGGCGTTGAGGGTTAGCTTGGCCTGCTCTACAAACTCAATAAGCGAGCGCAGATAATCTTTTCGTACAACTACAGCGTAAGCCATACTGTTGCCGCCACTGCTGCTATCGGCGGGCAAGAGAAAGGCATCTACCGCGGCCTCGTCCAAAGGGAAAGAGATAAGATCTTTAATACGCCAGCGAATGGCTTCTGCTAGCTCGGAGGGTTCTACTTTGGGGGCGTCTACAAGCAATAATTGGTAAGTGCCCAGAGGCAGCACTACGTTGCAGGCGGCATGGCGAAGACCCAGATCATTGATGCGCTCGCCCAACATACTTATCTGCAGCTGGCGGTCACTCTCAGGATTGGTACTGGCTTCATCAAACGGCAAAAACTCGCAGCTTGAAAAATTTGCCTCAGAGGCCGCAGCGCTCGATCGGTGTGCAATTGCTACACCTTCAGCACCTATTTCCAGGCCCACTAGGCCCGCTTGCTTGGCTTTTTTGCCAAATAACGTCAACAGGACGACTCCCCTAAACACTTATGTTTTTTATATGTCGTACACCTTCGATGGATTGTAACCAGTTTTTTCAATAACTCTATGAAAAATCGTATAAAATCCTCTTTTTTACTGCCTTTGAGCCGAAAATGTTAAAACTAGTCTTATTTGAACCCGAAATACCGCCCAACACTGGAAACATCATTCGTTTAGCGGCCAACACAGGATGTGAATTGCATCTAATTAAACCCTTGGGCTTCGTGATGGATGACAAACGTTTGCGGCGTGCGGGCCTAGATTACGGCGAGTGGAAAGATGTGAGCGTGCACGAAAACTGGGCCGATTTTTTAGCCAAGGAAAAACCCCAAACACTCTACGCCATTAGTACCAAGGGGAAAATAAAGCACACAGACACGCCATTTGCCCATGGCGACTACGTAGTGTTTGGCCCCGAGACCCGAGGCCTGCCAGACGAGGTGATGGCCGAATTTTCGCAACAGAGTATCGTGCGAATTCCTATGCGCGCCAACAGTAGGAGTATGAACCTTTCCAACGCCGCGGCGGTGATTGTTTTCGAAGCATGGCGACAATTGGATTTTTGCGATGCCCTCTGACATAGCACTATTTTATGGCAGTTCTACCTGTTACACAGAGATGGCCAGTGAAAAGATCGCGCTGAAAATCTCTCAGTTGTTGGCGCAAGAAAATGCGGTGAAGGTATTCAACATCGCAGAGGACAACATTCACTCTGCAGAGCTACACGCCTATTTGTTGTTCGGCATACCGACTTGGGATTACGGTGAGCTGCAGGAAGATTGGGAAGATATTTGGGACGCGCTCGATGAGTTGAACTTAGAGGGAAAGCCAGTGGCCCTATTCGGCTTAGGAGACCAAGTTGGCTACCCAGAATGGTTTCTGGATGCCATGGGATACCTGCACACTAAAGTTGTAAACCAAGGCGGCAGGCCCTGCGGCTACTGGCCCATTGAGGGATATGAATTTGAAGCCTCCCAAGCTCTTAGCGCCGACGGTGAAAAATTTGTCGGGCTTGCCTTAGATGAGGAAAATGAGTTCGATCTCAGCGAAGCGCGAATAGATCAATGGTGCCAGCAAATACTTCAAGAGTTTGGGCTGCGTTAAATGCATGATGACACGAACATAATCGAGGCTAAACTCGAAGAAAATCACAGAACCTTTCTCGAGCGCACCCATCTGAGTGGAACTTGGACAGACAGCACCAAGACACATTTTACGGTAGCTGAAATTGGTTTCAACTCGGGGCTCAATTTTTTAGCCACTTGGCGACAATGGCGAAAAACAGCACCAAATAATGCTCGCTTAGATTACATTTGTGTTGAACCAACCCCACCTAATCGATCTGAACTGCAGCAGGCGCTTGCACCTTGGCCTGAGCTTAGCCAATACACAAATGAATTGTTAGAGAACTACCCAGCCCTTTCACACACCGGTTTTCATCGGCTACTGTTTGATGATCGGCGAGTCAGTTTCACTTTAATCGTCAACTCACCCAATACAGGTTTAGAACAACTTCAACAGAGCCCGCACCCTCTATTTGCAAGCCCTTTGTGCGCTGTTGACACCTGGTATTATGGAGCGATTTCAGTCTCAGAAAAACTGGACAATGATCCTGACACTTTACTGCTAACCATGGCAAAGCTCAGCCACCCGAACAGTATTTTAATTAGCGACAACATCGAGGCCAGTACCCAGAAGCAACTAAGCCTAGCCGGCTTTGAAGTGACCAAGCTCCAGGCATCGAGACTGAGCGCAAAACTCAAAGAACTTCCACCCAAACCCAAGCGCGAAGATTTCATAGAGGGCGCGTATAACGCACCTTTCGCCCCCCCTTGGAACGTTTCGCTGAGCGACAAGACAGCTCCCTCGGGACCGAGAACAGTGACCGTAATTGGTGGCGGCATTGCAGGTTGCCACAGTGCACGAGCACTCGCATTAAAGGGCTATGAAGTCACTCTCATAGAGCAGGAGCCTGAGTTGGCCAGCCAAGGCTCGGGAAACCCTCAGGGTGTTCTCTATGGCAAATTATCCCCTCGCGAAGAAACACTGGCCGAGTTTAATATCAGCGCACTGGCCTTTGGGCAGCGAGCGTATCGAGCATTGTGGGCATCGTCTGCGACCTTTGGCACGCAGTGCGGCGTACTGCAATTAGCGCATACGCCTAAAGAACGAAAACTTCACGAAGCCCTGCGTGTTCGCTATGGAGAAAACAGCGAACTGGTCCAGTTTTTATCAGCGGACCAGGCATCCGAAATTGCCGGCATAGACATTCCTCACTCTGGCTTATTTTTCCCGGAAGCCGGCTGGGTAAACCCCAAAGTGCTCTGCCAACACTTGGCAAATCACGCCAAAATAACCATCAAACGGTCTACAAAGGTTAGCGCCATAAAGCGTACAGGCGCTCAATGGCAAGCCCTCGACACCCAAGGCGAGATAATCGCAAGCTCCACCTCATTGTTGATCGCCACAGCCGGGCATGCCCAGTATTTTTCACAAACTCAACACTTACCGCTCAAGCCCGTGCGAGGGCAGGTTACTTATCTTGCGGCCAGCGACGCAAGCCGTAAGCTAAAAACGGCTTTATGCAGTGAAGGTTATATCGCCCCTGCCGACCCCCTGTCGAACAGCCACTGCATTGGCGCTACCTTTGATGTGAAGGCACCTTTTCACCCTGAAGGTACAAATACACAGCAAAGTGATCACCTTGAAAACTTAGATAAAATGGATGGCCCTACGCCAGCGCTAGAGGGCGCTCTTGGCTTGGCACAACATCGCAGGGAAAATGAAAAACTGAGTGGCCGAGCGGCCTATCGATGCACCACACCCGATTACCTTCCTATTGCAGGGCCCGCTCCTAAATACGCGAGTTTCTTGGAGGACTATCAATTGCTGCGCAAGAACGCCAAATCGTCTATCCCGCGAGCGGGAAGCTACTGGCCGGGCCTTTTCCTCAACGTAGGACACGGCTCACGAGGCTTAACCTATGCGGCACTCACAGCTGAGCTGGTGGCGGCCCAAATAGATGGCACTACGCCGCCCTTACCTCGCCACCTGATTCAAGCATTGAGCCCAGCCCGCTTTATTGTTCGTGACTTAATACGTAAAAAAATTTAATGTCTATACTCAACAAAGCGATTACTCACTATAAGGATTCGGCATGTTATTAACACCAGGCCAACGCCGCTACGAGCTGCCCGCCGGGGTTGACTCGATTCACAACTATTATGAGCACCTGGTTCTAGAGGAAATTTCTGAGACCAGCGAACGCGCCCACGACGATGTTGACTACCTAGCCGACATAGCCTGTGTCG
>Ga0209292_1004717_pt1 | contig 14239 bp, 5 predicted proteins | sample GOMGulsemesocosm_2_FD_184634 | JGI IMG/M metagenome (GOLD analysis project Ga0209292, IMG submission 184634) | Methane-oxidizing microbial communities from mesocosms in the Gulf of Mexico - GOM9C Gulf of Mexico (SPAdes) (version 2) | ecosystem: Environmental > Aquatic > Marine > Cold seeps... | reverse complement strand
TTACAAAAAAACGAGTCGAAAGTGACTCGCTTTAGGCGGTATCAGACCTGAGGTTACTTGGTTGGGTATGCCGAATTTATTTCATCAGCTAAACGATAACCAGCTTGAGATAAACGCTGTTTAACGTCTTTAGTGCCTTGCTTATAGTATGCAGTACTTGGTGTTGTGTTTTTCTTCACACTGTATCCGAAGTCTGCCATTTTATAGCTTTCTTGTATCCACTGATTGATATTACCAGTAGTACCTAGTTCAAACGACTTTTTAGGGTGCGTTTTCTGTAGTGTTACTGCCACACCATGGATATCATAAAGCGTGTCAAGGAAACCCATACCACTGTCCCATAAATGGTGGAGATCGTGTTGTGGAATATTAAGCGTATACTTATTCGCACCTAGGTCACTATTACAGCTGTTAGCGGAAATGTCGCTGCTAATTGAGTGCATTGGTTGGTGTGAATCGCCAGCAAGGTGGCTAATGAACATCATGCTTGCTGCTTGATGATTTACTTTGAAGCTTTCAAATAAGCTTTTAGAGACGACTTCCACATTTGGAATGTGAATAAAATTACATTTACTGCTTGCTGGATACGCTTGGTTAATATAATGCCAAGCACCCGTGGTTTTTTCATCCCACTGGTTTAACGATGCCGGTATTTGTTCGCCCATCGATTCCCAAATGTTTTCTGCTGGAACCTTACGAATCAAATCCGGTACCATAGCGAGTTTTGCAAACTGACTTGCACCTTCAAAAGTATCCATTTTGTTTTTGATATCTTGAGGCATTGAGCGATATGCTTTTTCTGCTAACACGTCAACTTGTGCGCGTGCTGTGTCAGATAGATTATGGTAGGCCATTTCTGCAACGATTACATGTCCTTGGTAGTTCCATGCGCTTGCAGCCTGTGGGAGCAGGGCTAATAGTACAACAGATGATGCAATCAGATTTTTATTCTTCACGTTCGTCTCTATTTTATCGTTCAATAAGATAGGTTCCGATTAGGCATTTTTATGTGAGGTACGTCAAATAATATCTTGTAATCTTTTTTATCAAAGGCTGAATTTTGTTCCGTTTGGTCTTGAAGCAGGTCATTGATACTAATTCAGGAAGTATGAATGAGTGTCTATGATTGTTAAGGTGGGATAGGTATTAAAGCTCCGTCAAAGCACAAATTACATACTTTGACGGGCCATAATACCACTAATTTATTAGTGGAATTTACGCAGGTTCACTTGGTGTCACCGCATTTGTAGTGTAGTAGTCAGTGGTTGACGTTAATGCCGTATTCAGTTTAGAGCGGCTAGTTAAAAATAAAGCACCCTTTAATACTTTCTGGTTTTTAGTAAATAATGAAGGTAGCGGCAATACAGTCATCTCTGAATAGATGTTAAGGGCTTCGCAGACTTGCCCAAGCGAGCGATAGTTGTAAGATAAACTTGACCGTAACGCGGTCAATTGTGCTATCGAACCTCCATGCCCAACAAGTCCGCCACCGACAGCGCCAACAACAGCGCCAATACTGGCACCCTGTAGTGCTGCATCCCCAATTGTCCCCGAATTCTTAACCCCAAATGCCTGATTATTTAGGAAGTTTAAGGTATTGCTACTCGCACTAAGCAAACTGGTGCTTGCCGAGCCGAAGGCTGCTCCGGCCACAACACCTGCAGCAGTAGAACCCGTCGCAGAAACAGCCGCAGAACCCGCTGCGAAAGCCCCAACACCTCCTGCTGCCGATGCTGCACCACCTACTGCCCCAATGGCTGTACCTGTGGCAATATAACCCACAAGATCCCACCCGGTTTTGTTCGCTTTTACACCTTGGTATGCTGCCGTTGCACCACCGATAGCGGCCCCAATTAACGCCCCTATAGCAAGAATCGCTAAAAATACTTCTTTACCGTTTGGATCGACAAATATGAGAGGGTTGTTGCCCGCGTATACGTAAGGTGAAAAGAACTCCATTTCAGGATCGATCATAATAAAACGGCCAATCATCGGGTCATATAATCGAGATTTATAATTATATAATCCAGTTTGTGGTTCATACTCCTGCCCAGTATAAAGATAATCAAACATAAACTGCGGTGATTTAATTATCTCTGGCGTACCATAAACATCATAGTTGTATTGGCCGACGACATTATTATGTTCATCTAGCAGCATACGTGTTGATCCTAAATGATCTTTGAGTGCGACGAAATACTGATTGTCATAATATATCACGGTACATCCTGGCAGATGTATGTAACGTTTTATTTTATTTTGACCATCAACTTTATCAATTTCAACAATAGGATTATTTGCTAAACCATGGATATAAGTACGCTGAAGCACTGAATCCTGATCTAATGTGACCTGTTTAATCACTCGCTGATTGTTGGCATTATAATGATAATCGACTTGATCATGAGTGTTGTTGCCTGGTAGTGAGATGGTATTTGTCAAACCATTACCACGACTATAAGCAAATTGCATTTGAGTACCGTTACCGTCTGTAATGGTATCAACCTCGCCATTTTCAGTATAAGTTAGCGTTCTGTTGAACGTGTCGCCTTGGATGCTAGTGAGACGATTACTATCTGTTTTAGTCGTGTAACTGTGAATGGCATCATTGATTGCATGGCTCTCGAAATTACCGTTAGCATCCATACTCCATTGATCCGTTGTACTGCTGTTTTTTGCACTCTCTATTCGGTTAAGGTAATCGACAGTAAAACAGCGATCATCATCCTGTTGTACTCCCTTTTTATATTGCACACTCTGCTTGGCAATAGCGCCGGTGTAATAACCGTCGCCATCACAGCCTGCTTCAGTGTATTGTAATGTCTGATCTATACAATCATCGTTAATATTCGATATCCAACCCGTCGGTAAGTAAGAAAAATCACGAGTCGCCATTGCTGTATTATTTACAGGGAGTAGGCCAACTTGTGCTAAATCACCTTCCTGCGTGTAACTATAATTCGCTAATCGGCGTGATTCTGACTGTGGCGTTTTACTATCAACTCTAATCAGTTGCCCCAGTGGGTTGTAAGTGTGAGCGACGGTTAGATTAGTCACACTATCTGTGGTGGTTAACAAGCAACCCGCTGAGTTATAAGTATAATCTATAACATAAGTGCAGTTCTCTGGTTCGGTCAGTATTTGCTGGCATTGAGTGGCATTACCCATTCGATTATAATTATAACTTTCATAAATATCACCCCTGAATGTGTCTCTGTTGTTGCTAATTGTTTTCCACAACTTATCAAGCATATTAGTCATGCGGCCATCATCACCAAACCAATGTTTCCTACCATCACCATCAAACCAATGCTTGGTGCAGGTGGCAACATCTTCGGATGTATCTCTGTTATTGCTAACGGCCTGCCACAACATACCAATCATATTAACGGTGTCATCATTGCCATCAAACAAATATTTACTACACCAAGTATCCTCAATAAGAGGCAATTGAGGCGAATTGTTTGCTCTTTCCTGTAAAAGCTCTTCATCCCAGCTAGACTCATCACTGCCTTTTTCTATGATCCTTTGTTGCTCGTCATATTTGAAATAGTTAAGGTAGTTTTTTTCTGCCGCTGTGGCACTTTGTATAAATCGCAATTGGTCGAGATGATCATAAATATATAAGCTTTTCCCGACATCAGGGCTAAAGCTACTGATTTGCCGTCCTAAGAAGTCATAACAATAGGTCGAAGCTAGAGTCGGCATAACCTCAGTGTTATGAGCTGAAGCTCGTTCAGCATAATACTTGGGTGGTAAGCTTGCTATAACTTGGGATTTACGGTCATAAGCCCAACTATATTTTATATCAGCAGTCGCGTCAGGATTTTGTTGTATCACACCGAGGTATGAAGGTTCCTGTTCACTGTCTTGATTTTTTTGGTTCTTCTTATGATTAAGCACATCCACATAACGGGTTGTATTATTGCCATCAGGATCTGTCGTTTTGGTTATAAAATACTGACCAATTGGTAGTGGATAGAAAAATCCTGGATCATTCTTATTATTTCCATACTCCATTGTCGTTATATGATTATTACCCGTATTGGTAATAGCAAAACCTTTACCCGGTTTACCGAGTTGAACAGGGCGTTGGATTGGCGAAGGCTCAAATACAGTACGACTAAAAGGATAACCTTCGGCATCACTATGATATTTGACTACGTCACCAGTGATAGGACTACCTAGCCAAATTGAATCGTTACAACCGCCATTTGTTACATAATCAGTATGATAGGAAAATGGATTGACAACATCTTTACTGGTAACTCGCGAAGGTTTCACCATGATTGCAGCTCTACCAATATTGTCATATAAGGTTGCAGTTAAGATCACTGAATCGCTAGATTCCATCTGAATCGTTTGTCGTTCTTTGCTTAAACCATCTTTATAAGACAAACTTAAGGCGATGTTTTCACACACCTGAATAGCAGAAAAACTGCCCGGTTTTTGCATTCCCAGCAAGACTTGGTTTTGCTGTAATCCACTGGATTGATAATTGAATAAACAAATACCATTGGCGTAGAATAATACTCGGTCATCAAACACGGTTAACAGCCATTGTGCTTGAAAATCCACATCCTCAACGGTTTGTAATTCTGTCAATGTACCCGCGTTATCTTCAACTAATAACCATTTGCTGCTATTCCATATAACGTATATTTTACCCGTGCCTAATGAAACTGTATTGCTGCTATCGCTATTCACAATGACATTGACAGCAAGACTATCGGCTGCAAAATCCTTTCGTTGTATCTGTGCACCTAATGTTGCTGAGTTTGTATTCTGCAGTTGTAACTTACGCTTAGTGACCTGCCAGTCATCGACACCACAGTTAACAAAAGTATAATCTTGTAACGCGTCAATATTGAATTGGTCATAAAACCCCATATCCTGAGCATCGATTACGAGGTCAAAATTAGGTGTATGGATGGGAAAGTCTATGTCGTCGTCAATTTCTGTGATTTGACGTGCCATAAAGTCGGCATTAATATTTAAGGTATTTTGATCAACACCAGTATGGGAAATAGCATTGTAGCAAAGATCGTAAAACGTTTTTTCACATCGTCCATTCGCTGTGAGTTTCGCCGTAGGTAAAAGCAGGTTCAAATCATAAACATCTGCTTTAACATCACTGTTTAGCGGCATCCACAATAATGAATCAATCCGTATAAAGGTGTCGGCAGCATTGAAATCGGTGCGAATATCAAGTTGTATTTCACTGCCACTTAAACTAGAGTCATCAGGATTAACCACCCATTGCACATACTGCCATTTTCCGTCAGGTACAATATTGATAGATTTACTTACTTGATTTGAACTCGCATCACTTAGCGCCATCGTCATTTGATAGGTACTCGCTGATGGTGTTGTTTTAAACCAACCGGAGAAAACATAATCTTGCGTTAATGCACTAAGGGTAATCGTTTTTCTCAATATTCCAGAACTGGTTAGATTAAAACTATTAAAACCACTAAAGGAGTCAGTCGTGATAATGCCATTATTTTCGCTAACAGGCGTACCTTGTCCTTGTGTAAAAACCCATTGTGTAGTCTGGTAGTCTTCAAAGCTATCGTAGCTCACACCATTTTCTTCAATACCTGCATTGTTGAATGAAGCAAGGCTAAAGCGTTGATCATCATCATAAATAATAGTACTTTTTACTTGGTTAGCATTGCTTTGTTCAACAATACCACCCATTGCGTTACGGGAAAGTATATTATTTGTTTTTAACCATTTGTCATCAGATTGGGGTTCATCCCAGTATGGAAAATTACCCACATTATCTTGAGTCGCGACATAAGTGGCATTCTCTGCCCAATATTGATTATCATCGCATTGCCATTGTTTCCAAGTGTATGCATTCGCTGACAGTAGTTCAAAATCGTGTGCTACAGCGTCTTTGGCCTGTACCTGAGTTTGTACAACGGGCTTAAGCAAATTCTGTTGCCACATGCCGACGTATTTTTCATAAGCATAATCGGTTAGGGTTTGCTGAGTTAACTCTTCACCTGTACTTGAAAAATAATTGAACGATGTTTTTTTAGGATTACCAGAAGCCAAAGCATATTCAATCCGATTAATAGTCGCAACGCCGTCCTGCATTGATGCTGATTGGTATATTTGTGGTATGCCACCATATAATGCCCGTAATTTAGAATCTAACGCATCTATAGCGATTTTTGTTTGTACCCGCCAACTCGATATATCTGAACTAATCAGGGTACCAGAGGCATTATATTGTTGTTTAGACCACAGTTGGCCGTCTAGCATTGTATAGTGCTGATTGGCTATATCATTATCAACGGGATGAAGGAATTCATCTTTGCCCTGAGGTAATCCATTGAAAAATTTAGACACGATGTAACCATTTTGCTGATCATTACTTTTTAAACAGCCGCTGTATTCAGTGACGGTTTGGAATTTAATAATCGTCCCCGTGGCATCTTGTGCGGCCGATTGATCGCTGTACTGGTAGCATTTATTTTGCGTATCATAGCCGGTTTCGATTTTAATACTATCAACCACATAGGCCGAGATTGGTTTTTGTGTCGATTCATTGGCATAACGGTGTAATGTGATTTGTTTAGACGCGTTAGGATTAGCCTTTATAGCATATGTGACAAATCCCATCGGAATAGCAGGTAATTTACCATTCAGTGACTGTTGATAGTGATATTGTTTATCCAACAGGGTAGTCACTTGTTGTTTTTCAAATTGTTCGAGTACCGGGTGACCGTCACTACCGCGGATGAAATCACCATTACGCAGAAACGCAATATAAGTTGCAGTCGGCAGACCTTCCTCATCCACTGTCATAAACGCAATAAAATAAGGCGCTTGATTAATAATAGTACTGGTATTAATCGTCAATCCTTGTAATGCAGGCAATTGACTAAAATCAGTTAATAGAAAATCTTCATTGATTATATTTTGGTCTTTTGGATCTTTCCATTCATTATATACGCCACGGTTATAAACTTTACTACCATAAGTACAGTAGGTGGATGTTAACGAAGGGTAAGCTTTATTTTGCCTTAATGACTCTGACTCATGCTCACTATCTTCCAATACTATTGACTGCCAAGCTGCGGTAGTATCATTCTTATTTAGGTAACTTAATTCAACGAAAATCCCGGAATCAGTATTTTCTGATTTTAAAATACTGTCTGCAGTATATTCATACCAGTAATATTGAACACTAGGATTGCTAAATTGACTATCAAATTTAATATCGACATATTTGTGTTGCCATTTTATGCCATCAAAGTAATAAACGTTTGGACCCGATCCAACCAAGGTATTATCTACAACCTGAGGGCCTAGGGCCCCTTGTATAGGTGCTGGTATGCTGGTGAAATTATTGAGACAAACATTATCGATTTTAGCCAAAGCTAGCTGTTTAAAATCTTCATCCCAAGTTAAAATTTGCAGTGCGTAGTTAAATGTCGTCATATTTGAATTACCAATATAATCGGTGATATAAGACATTGCTGCAAAACTTTCGGCAGGGGCAAAGTTAAAATAGGAGGTGTTTCTAGAAGATGGAATAGAAATAGCGCTAGTATCTAATGTTCCACCTCGATGCCAGTCAAGCGTTTCATCATCCTTAAGACTTGAAGACTGGTAGTCAATAACCAATTTACTTGACGGTGGTTCCTGGGTCTGATCATGGCATAAAATGACATAATAGTTACTCGATGCTGTCGTGTAATACTCAACCTGACTTGCCGTACTACCTTCCGGACACAGTTGTGGGTCATCTGTTAAGCTGCTCACCTCCCAACTTTGATTATTTCGGTTCCACCCGTAACGATCAATGACCTTATCTTCATTATTATCGACACCATTGACAATAAAGAAGTCATCGCCATTCGATATATGTAAAGTCTCAGAACCATACTCGTGGCTTTGATATTCATTTTCTTGTTGTTGAATTTCCCAATTACCTTGACGTAAATGAGAGCGGTTAAATAAATACACGCTATTAACATACGATTGACTCATTGCCATTAAGAAGCTGTTATCGCTAGTGGCAATTTGTAGTTTATCAATATCGATGCTTTCATCAAAAATAAACCATTGCTCAGTACTTTGATACCAGGTTCCTAACCAGGTGAAAACATTAACCATCAAGCGGCTTTCGTCTTCACTATACCAAGCACTTACAATATAATTTTCACCAAACCAGACTCTGGGTTTATCTTCTTTATCTGCACCAAAAGGGTTATCAATGGATTTGTTTCGTGCGCCTTGCTGCTCGTTTTCAGCGCCATCACCGACCATAATCTCTTTATAGTTGGCGGTAAATTTTCCTCCTTCAGGGTAAAGTATCTCGGTTAATACACCACGGTTTTGATTCGTATCTTTGGTAAAATTATAAGTGAACTGAATACCAGGCTTAGTGACATCTTGTTGGAAATATTGCTTAATACCTTTTAAATAACGCTTGTAACAGGCTCCATAAGCAAGTTTGGCCAGAGGTTTCGCATTACTTGAAGGCTCAGGCGTCAGATTTTGTAACTCATAATAGTCAAATACCACCCGACTGATGGTAGTTTGATTCGCATTAAACAAGCCTATTTCACTTAGAAATAAGGTATCGTATTGGCTCTGGAAAGCATCTGCAGTTTCAGCTGGCTGTGACGGATTTTTATGGGGATCTAGATATTCTTTAGGCGCAGTTAATTCACTATTATCATACACTTTATTGTCATAAATATATTGTAGTGACCAGCCAAGATCATTACTGATCTTTCGTACGTGGCACTCTTTAGTGTAGAAGAGAGAGTCCGCACCGTTGCCCACTGTTTGTTTTTGGACTTGATAGTCATATAAATAATGGTTGCCATAAATGTTTTCTACTTTGGCTAAATTCCAAGCGGTAATCGTTTGTTCACCTTTTGCTTCACAAGTATCACCGACCCAGTTATTCCACTTAACCCCATATTGCAACGTATTGGCATTTTTCTCGACGAGGTTACTACCATAGGTACAGATAGTTCCATCTTCTTTGATTATTTCCCATCTTTGGTATTCCTGATAATAGCTGATTTGCCAATACTGGAAATTTTCTAGCTCAAAACTTTGGCCTGCGGTGGTTAATTCATATTGCCCATTATCAGTCATGCGTAAGTTATAAACTCGTTCATTTCCATCGTCATAGAGTAAATAACTGCTATCGTCTTGTTGTTCAATACGAGTAGATGTTGATAACTTACGATTAAAATTTTGCCATTGCTCTTGAACAATGTTATCACTTGACCTATTTCGTAACAGGCTTTGCACTACATCAGATGTGAGTAATCCAATAGTCCAAGATCGGGGTATCGCTACCAGTTTTTGTGTCGCTCCTTCAGTGAGCATATAATAATTGTCATCTAGCTTTGAGCCACTACGTTTAGCCGATATAACGATCCGTTCATAAGGTATACTCCAGCCCATACCTACAATGCCAGTTGGTTTATCCTGATTCCATTTTTCTACAGAGAATTGCGCATTACTTTCGTACAGCATTGTGATTTTGCAATCGAGACCATTGCTGCCTGGTAATGCTGTTACTTCAAGTGGGAAGCTAAGGTTACCTCGAAAAAGATTAACCATTTCGGATTTCCCAATATCATCACCACCAAATTGCTCGAGTGAAAGGCGTGGAATTGCGGATTCACTATTATGGGTTTGTTTTGCAGTCGTCATAATTACATACCTTTTATTAAATTTTTGTAATATATTTTTAACGGGCACTTTGTGTTGTTAAGTCGCCGGAATACAACAAAATTTCCGATAGTAAAGTTGCAGATAACAACAAAATTCTGTTCAATTTTGAGTCGTGATTGCTTAAATCCATTTGTTAATAAACGATTATCTTGGTGATAAACGGAATATAAGTCACGGTTGAATTTGTCGGGAATGTTTTTTCTATTGTGTCAGCCACTACATCAGCCATTAATGGTAAGCATTGAGCGCGATGACCAATACTTCAACTTCACCGTATAAAGCGCTAAAGTCGTTATTACCTTGATTGAGCTTTTGATGGTCCTAATTATTGATTTTTTTAATTTATTCGCGAGCCACTGGCTAATTACATTTAGCCAGTGGCAAGTATGTTTACTCTACTTCTGCGATGACTAAGACTTCAACTTCGCCGTATACAGCATTTTCGTCATCATTGCCTTGATTGAGCTGAACTGACACTGGTACTTTAACTTGAGTACCAGTAGCTTGAATCTCACAAGTACCCACTGAAGCTCCAATTCGTTCTACATAATAATCATTTTCATATCTTGCATGAAAGCTCTTAAGTGCAGCATGCGCTTCAACAACATGAGAGGGAAATTCGACCATAACTTCACCTTTTAATTGAAGTTCACCATCGTCAGCTTGTGTCATTACTACTTTGCCTATAGCACATTTTGTACGCATTTTTATTATTCCTATTGTTGGTTGATTGTCATGACAATAAGTCATGTATATTCTTAACTTTTAAGGGATTTTGCTTTCTTAAACCCCTCAATAAAGCTAACAGTCTATTTACTTTATGTAAACATAATTTACCATTATTTAACACTTTATTGGTATTTACTTAATGTGCATTGTGATGTTGGTATTTAATGGTGGGGTACTAAAGGGGGGCGGTTATGCCGCAGAGTCTTACAATGGCTAATACTTATTTTAAATAAACATTTTCAACCTTTTTTCATACCTCTAGTCGATTGTTGATTAGACCTAAAGTTCATACCATTGATGTGTTAATTTGATGGATTAAAAGGATTTTACATGTCAACGATGTCGTTAAAACACCTAGTGGATAAATTAAACCAAAGCGGGAAAAAGGCACTAGAAGGGGCTGCGGGACTTTGTCATTCACGCAGTCAATTTACGGTTGAGATAGAACACTGGCTATTACAGCTGGTCGAAAACAAACAAGATGATATAGGGATAATCTGTCAGCTGCAGGGCATCGATGTACAAGTGCTTATCAATGAACTTAATTTATCATTAGAACGCCAAAAAACCGGGAATAGCGCAGCGCCAAGCCTCTCTCCGCATATAATTACCTTGTTAAGGCAAGCTTGGTTAAATGCGACGATTGAGTTTGACGAACAGCAGATCCGTTCCGGTATTATTCTTTATACATTGCTTAGTGACGACAGTATTAATGCTATGTTGTCTCGTCATGTTCGCCAATTTGAACGATTATCAGCGGACTTAATTCGTGATAATTGGTCTATCATCACCGAAAAATCGACAGAGCAAAGTAGCCTTGTTGGTGTGTCTAATGCGGGCGTAGCAACAAACAGTAAAACACCATCGTTAGATCAATTTACGGTTGATTTAACGCAAAAAGCCCGTAGTGGCAAGATGGACCCTATTTTAGGGCGTGACCCAGAAATAAGACAAATGGTCGATATTCTTACCCGCCGACGTCAAAACAATCCAATATTAACCGGTGATGCCGGTGTTGGTAAAACCGCGGTTGTTGAAGGGCTTGCACAACGTATCGCAGCGAAAGATGTCCCAGAAAGTCTACAGCACGTGCAATTACGTGAACTTGATCTTGCGCTTTTGCAAGCGGGAGCAGGGATGAAAGGTGAGTTTGAAAACCGTCTTAAAGCGGTATTAAATGAAGTAAAACAATCTGCTAACCCAATTATTTTATTCATTGATGAAGCACATACCATGATTGGTGCTGGTGGCGCGGCAGGTCAAAATGACGCCGCAAATATACTCAAACCTGCGCTTGCTCGTGGTGAGTTACGTACTATCGCTGCAACAACTTGGGCTGAATACAAAAAGTATTTCGAAAAAGATCCGGCATTAACCCGTCGTTTTCAAGTTGTTAAGATCGAAGAGCCTTCTATTCCAACTGCAGTCACTATGTTACGCGGTATTTTACCTGTCATGGAGCAACACCATGATGTTGTTATCACTGCAGATGCCCTCCAAGCTGCAGTGGCTTTATCTAAACGTTATATAAACGGCCGTCAATTACCGGACAAAGCAGTGGCCTTATTGGATACCGCTTGTGCTCGCGTTGCAATTAGCCAGGCTGCAACACCGGGTTTAGTTGAAGATTTACAACGTCAGCAAGCGCAGCTTGAAGCTGAAATTAAACTGCTTGAGCGTGAGCAGTTATCTGGCGATGATCACAGTGACACAATTAGCATGTTACAAGCGAGGCTTACTGGCATACAAGATAACTTAGCTATTGAGAAACAAGCTTGGCAAGCGCAATCAGAATTAGTAAAAGCTATTCAACAACAAATTGCAGATATTCATGAAAATGGCGTAGAAGAAGAAAAATATACTCGACTTAAAGCGTTAAAAGCACAATTACACCAAGCTAAAAATACCATGGTCTACTGGCAGGTTGATGAACAAGTTATTTGTGAAGTCATTTCTGACTGGACAGGTATCCCATTAGGTAAAATGGCACAAGATGAACTGGAAACAGTGCTTAACCTCAGTGACGAAATGAAGTCACGTGTTATCGGTCAAGATCATGCGATTGATATGATTGCTAAAACAGTTCAAATCTCGCGTGCGCAACTCAGTGATGAAAGTAAACCCAATGGTATTTTCATGTTAACGGGTCCAAGTGGTGTCGGTAAAACGGAAACCGCGCTCACACTTGCCGAGCAGGTTTATGGCAGTGAAGAAAATATTATCACGATTAATATGTCCGAATATAAAGAAGAGCATAAAGTATCACTGCTTCTTGGTTCACCTCCCGGCTATGTTGGTTTTGGTGAGGGCGGCGTATTAACCGAAGCTGTTCGCCGTAATCCTTACAGTGTGGTGTTACTCGATGAAATGGATAAAGCAGCTCCTGGCGTGCAAGATATTTTTTATCAGATCTTTGACAAGGGCTGTGTTAAGGATGGTGAAGGGCGAGATATCGATTTTAAAAATACCATCATTATCATGACATCCAATGTAGGTACTGACACGATAACAGGCTTGTTTGCCGATCCAGACACTGCCCCTGAGTTAGAAAGCTTGGCAGATTGTATTAAAGCAGATTTAACCGCGGTATTTAAACCCGCGTTCTTAGGACGTGCAAACATAATTCCGTTTGTGCCGTTAACGGATGACATGTTAAGTACGATTGCTCAATTACAAATAAATCGTTTGGCTGCGCGAATTCGTCGTAATCACAATGCTGATTTTACAGTTGATAATGAAGTAATTACTCAAATTGTCAGTCGTTGTCATGACGTGGCATCAGGTGCCCGTACAATCCATAACTATCTACAAAATACCTTGTTACCTGAAATATCAGTACAAGTATTGGAAGCAATGACTAAACAGGTTGAATTTAGTCAAATAAACGTTATTACGAATGAAGAAAAATTCATTATCACGCTCATTTAAAACGAAAAGTATGAGATAGAAAACCATTCTTTTTATTGGGTGAAAGCATACTTGGAAAACTTGTATTACAGAGTGGTAATTTAGATAATGTAATTAGCTGTTGAAGCGCAGATTTGTTTATTTATTAAAGTGTTAAGTAAACTAACTGGTAATTTGAAATATATTTTAGAGATGGTTTTATTGATAAAACTATTGCAATGAAAAGCTTATTTAAGCAATTTTAAAGGATGATAAAATGCAAGCAAATACGTATTTAGATTATGAAGGTATTGTTGGTGAATCTACTGCTCAAGAATTCCCAAATTTAATCACAGTATTATCGTTAGACTTCGGTACAAGTCGTGTATTAAGTTCTTATACTGGTACTGCGCAAGATCGTGAAGCAAGTTCTGCAAAGCTTAATGATGTAACGATGACAAAATTACAGGATAAAGCGTCACCTGAGCTATTTAAAGAATCGACAATTGGTAAAGGTAAAAGTGCAATCTTCCACATTACTAAGCAAGGTGAAGGCATCGAAGAGATCATGAAAATTGAACTTACAGATGCAATGATTAGCGGCTACCAAGTTTCTGTTCAGGGTGACCGTCCTTTAGAAACGATTACAATTAGTTATACAGAAATGATGATGACTGTAACGCCGACTGATGATCAGAATAATGTACAAGCACCACTTGTATATGGTTACAGCGGTGTAACTGGCCAACAAATGTAAGTTTGCTGGTTTCACAGTTGGGTGACTTAAACAGTTGCCCAACTGTTTCGTTACACTTGTTCAGTTAGGAAATAAAATGGCAGCGGCTACTCAACAACATTCAATGATGAAAATCACCACACCATTGGGTGGTGACGCCTTACATATTAC
>Ga0209292_1004715_pt1 | contig 14246 bp, 10 predicted proteins | sample GOMGulsemesocosm_2_FD_184634 | JGI IMG/M metagenome (GOLD analysis project Ga0209292, IMG submission 184634) | Methane-oxidizing microbial communities from mesocosms in the Gulf of Mexico - GOM9C Gulf of Mexico (SPAdes) (version 2) | ecosystem: Environmental > Aquatic > Marine > Cold seeps... | reverse complement strand
GGTAAAATCGATTGGCTTCATCACCTTGGTGAAATACGTTCTCTAATGGTTCAACTTTAAATGTTTTTGCGGTAGTAAATAATTGCTTAAATTCAGCGTCAGTGAGTGCCGAAAACAAGTGATGTGTTGATACTATATCAATGATATGACTGTCTGTGATCATGAAATTAGACCTTAAAATACGGATGTTATCAGCATATATGGAAGATAGCGTTAAACAAATGATACGAATCAATATAATGCCACGATTTTGGTTTTAAACAAGCGCACCTATAGCGATCACCAATCAGGTTTTAATATCTAATTTGACCTATTACCTAAAAAGTAGCGGTTTATCTATTTTTAATATGAATATTAGTCCTTTTGTGCTACCTTCCAGCGGTTTGTTCAAAAATGGAGAAAAAACAATGCAAGTTCTGCTCGGTCTACAAATGCTTTTTGTCGCATTTGGTGCCCTCGTACTGGTTCCACTGCTTACTGGCTTGGATCCAAATGTCGCTCTTTTCGGTGCTGGTCTTGGTACCTTAGTTTTTCAAATTATTACTAAACGTTCTGTCCCTGTCTTTCTTGCTTCCTCTTTTGCCTTTATTGCCCCGATCATGTTTGGCGTTCAAACTTGGGGTATTGCCAGCACGATGGGTGGTTTAATGGCTGCGGGTTTAACTTATGTACTATTGTCAGCCGTGATTAAATTCCGCGGCGTCAGTATCATTCATAAGTTACTGCCTCCGGTCGTTGTTGGTCCTGTGATCATGGTTATTGGTCTAGGTTTATCCCCTGTAGCAGTGAATATGGCAATGGGCAAAACGGGTGACGGAGCAATACAGTTAATTGATAATGAAATTGCCATTGTCATTGCAGCTATATCATTATTCACCACTATTGCGGTAAGTGTTTTTGGTAAAGGTTTACTTAAACTTATTCCAATTATGGCAGGTATTGTGGCAGGCTACATAGCAAGTTTGGCTTATGGCATTATTGATTTTACGCCTGTTGGTCAAGCAAGTTGGTTGGCATTGCCAAACTTTACTTACCCAGAATTTAACATCAATGCGATATTATTCATGATCCCAGTTGCATTAGCACCCGCGATTGAACATGTGGGTGATATTCTTGCTATCTCTAATGCCACCGGTAAAGACTACCTAAAAAAACCAGGTTTACATCGTACCCTTGCAGGTGACGGAATGGCAACAATGGCTGCATCTATATTTGGCGCGCCGCCAAATACCACCTACAGTGAAGTGACAGGTGCGGTAATACTAACTAAAGCGTTTAACCCAGTGATAATGACATGGGCGGCTGTGATCGCAATCGTTCTGGCTTTTGTTGGTAAGTTAGGTGCTCTATTACAAACATTCCCAGTGCCAGTGATGGGCGGTATCATGATCTTGCTATTCGGTACCATCGCAACGGTTGGCCTGAATACCTTAATTACCAATCGCGTTGACCTGCATAAATCTCGCAACTTAATCATTGTTGCAGTGACATTAGTATTCGGTATTGGTGGTATGGCATTTGGTATCGGCGATTTCAGCCTTCAAGGTGTAAGTCTATGCGGTATCGTAGCGATTATTCTTAACTTAGTATTACCACATGACTTAGGTGATAACCATGTTGTTGATAATGTCGAAGTAAGCTCAGACATTGACACTAAGTAAGATCGCTTTTGACTAAATAGATAGGTAAACAACAAGTTATAACAGATAGTTTATCGGTTATAACTTGTTTAATCGTTATTATGCCGCAACTGGTTTTGACGTATCGTAAACCAATTCATAATAATTATTGTTATTATATTCAAACTCTTGAATAACGGTTAACCCTAATTTTTTAGTGTGCGCCGCATAAGATCGTGGATTAATCTTATTAATAAAAGTCACTAAAATAGGGAAACGCTTCGCCATGTGTTCTCTAGAAAAATCAAACATGGTTTCAAGTGCGCCTGTACCACGAATACTTTTATCAATACAAACAGGGCCATATTGATAAGAATTATCGGTAGTCAGTTGCTGATCTAAATATTCTAAATTAGGTAAATCTTTAACCATATGAGCAAACATTGGCCAATTTGACCAAAACGTCCAAGATGCAGCCATCACATACGCAACAACTTTACCGTCTTTACACGCAATAAATAACCCACTTTCTTCAGTAATTAAACGAGTTAATTCTTCCTTGGTAAACGGCGTTGTAACAAAACCATCGGCTTTGTCTTCAGCTGCAATTGAATCCACTTGGTATTTATAATGAAGCGTTAAGGTATCTTCAATATCACTTAATTCTGCCACTTTTAACTGCATGCTTACGCTTCCTTTTTATTTCATGTAACTAATAGCGCGAATATAACATCATCCTTATAAGCAGATCCAGAGATAAACAAGGTACGCTCAATCAATCATCGAGTAGTGCGATTATAAATTGAGCCATTATAAATAGTTACTTTGGAAAACCCGCAAACGTTGGCGCATCGAGCGCTGCGTCATACCAAGCCGCCCTTTCATGCCAAAAGATATTGTCTTGCGGTGCCACGTTAAGCACAGTCTCTTCGTCTACATCCAATGAACCCGCAGGTACGATTAAGGTTTTACCTTTATTGACTAAATACGGCAATCCAGTACCACACTCGGTGCAAAATACGCGCGCAAAATGACGGTCAGGATAATCGAAACGCTTGGTTTTATCCGAGCCCGACAACCAATTAATATGATCAGCCTGACAGAATAGATTCGATGCATGCGCAGAGCCAGTGATCTTTTGGCACTGCTGACAATGACACAAATGAAATTGACTAAAATCATTGCTTACTTCAAATTTAACCTCGCCACATAAGCAGCCACCTGTTATTTTGCCCATCTGTTATTTCCTTATAATTTAATGCATAGTTGAAATAAACTAGCTGTCTCCAATACGGAAACCAATTTTAAGTGTCACTTGAAAATGCCCGACCCCGCCATCCACAATATGACCACGGGTTTCAACCACTTCAAACCAATCCATATTTTTCACTGTTTTATTACACTCTGCAAGTGCATTATGGATAGCATCTTCAATGCTTGTTTTCGACGAACCGACCATTTCAATTTTTTTGTAGGTATGATGATTTGACATAACTAACTCCAATTAAACATAAAACAACTTAAGTGTAAATATAGCTCGATATTGCTACTATGATAAAAACAAGGAGGTTATATGTTCAATTCATTAAGCAAGCTCTTCACTAAGGCTGTATATGCACCTATCATCATTGCACAAGGGCGTTATGTAAAAAAAGTGACGCCAAAGCTACCTGAGGCTGCCGGAGAGCGCTCAGGGAAAACAGGTGAAGGACAAAAAATAAGACTACTCATTGTTGGGGATTCTGCAGCAGCAGGCGTTGGAGTCGACAATCAAGCACAAGCGTTAACCGGCAACTTAGTTTCTGCATTAGCCGGCAGTTACCAAGTTGAATGGCAATTATTGGCGAAGTCAGGTTATACCACATTAGACAGTCTGCAAATGATATCAGAGCAACCTAAACAAACTTTCGATATTATCGTCACGTCATTAGGCGTGAATGATGTCACCGGTACATTAGCTGCGTCAACTTGGTTAACTCAACAACAAGATTTGATCACTTTATTACGCAAACAATTTAGTTGTCAGCTAATTTTTATCACACAAGTTCCACCTATGGGCCAATTCCCTGCACTACCGCAACCATTACGACGTTATTTAGGTGCAAGATCCAGCCAATTTAACCGTAAGTTAACGACCCTAATTGAAAGCCAAGATGATTGTCATTTAATTGATATCAATAGTGAATTAAATGGAGATGACATGGCTGAAGATGGTTTTCATCCAGGGCCGAACATTTATCAACACTGGGCCGAAATTGTCGCCGAGAAAATTAAATCACAACACAGTTACAAATAACGACAACAAAGAAGCCCTGTATCGACAGGGCAACATAACTCATCCTTATTATTCTTTATCAACTAAACGCGCAGTTTGTCTATTATTCAAAATAGCCATCGGGGCGCGCACCGTCATAATAACGATATAATCTAGGCAATGCAGTGGTACTTTCACCTGTTTGCAGCGCATAAGGATTTGTTATTTTGTCACTATCTTGTAGATATTCAACCATACCAAACAAGTAATGCTGGTTAAGTAAATGTCCCCACGCATTTCCGCCTTGTTTTTCGTATACGGCACCATCAATCTCAATAATGTCTCCATCCTCTCGTAATGGTGATAACACCCCTAACCTCGCAACCAAGTCGAATTGATTAGCAAAGTTTTCAATATAGGGTAAACCTATCTGTTCGCCTTTATTATTGGTGGAGTAACAAACATAATTCATCTTATCGGCACAATTGGCAAACGTGTAAACCTCCAATTTTTTCATCATACTAACCAAATAAGAATCCAGTTCAACACAGGTAAATAGGGAAATAGCCTCGTTCCAAAACACATCAAATGCCAACCGCTCTAAATTATTCAACTGCAGTGTCAACTTGAGTTCAGGCGCTTGATGCACGGCTTTAATCTGACTAATGCTTTTCTGCAGTGCACGTAATACATTCGCGGTAATAATAGTGCCTTGAGAGTGACACAATAATACAACCCTATCTTTAGCCGGATCTTTCAACGCTTCTAATACGGCAACGGTTGCCTTAACTGCTGGCTCTGTCATCGATTGTTCATTATCCAGATTCGGATCAGTTTTAAATACTTTACCCGTCACACACTGAACCAGATCTAAGACCGTCGAGTCTGTTTGGTTATGTACCACAGTCAGTGGGCGTTTAAATAATTGGCTCAGTAACTCAGCGTTCATCACGGCAACATCTTCGTTCGTCGCGATGCCATTGACAAAAATCCACTGCTCATTGATAAATGAAGTAACACTTGCCAACGGATCAGCTTGTTGGAAGTAATTGCTTGGTCGCCAAAACAAGTTCTGAACAACAGGTGGAAGTAAAGTTCGCGCCCAAGGACCTGGAGCATGCGAAAATGCCGGCACCAAAGTATCAACGAAGTAATTTGCCGTCCTTATCGGTCGCCAAAAATCAATAATGTTAAACTCGGATGCTTTTTTATATGGCGGGATCCAGGTACGAATAGGGCCAAATATGGATTGCGTATATAAAGGGGGGAAGAAATTCAGCGCTTGAAATAGTACCTTAGCTACAATTTCATAATCATTATACTCTGTTGGTTCATTTATCTTCAATACAGAGTCTATAATTTTTGATATTTGTGGGTCTAAATTTTCCTGCTTTACCACGGTATGTTTAATGCTATCTGGCATAATCTGTTCCTTGCAATCACTTATAATGTATTAGCACGTACAACATAACCGACACTATTCGTTCCCATTCACAACTGGGGTTATTCACTATTTACGCTAACGGATATTGTTTACAGGACCAAGTTATCCAAGATTTTTTCTTGTATTATTATAAATTTGTTTAGAACACTGTGAGCAGCAACTTATATAAAAAGCTAAACTGTGAACTCGCCGTTGCCTTTTATTTGATCTGAGATTTAAACTGGTTACTAAGTAAATAATTCAGCTACGGTTATAAATATATCCAAGTTACTTCAGGGCGTGATATCAGAGGCGAACTTGGATATACATAACATAGTACGATTTAGTAGCACTATTTCTCGCTTTCTTTAATGCCAACTACATGGATGTTGCAATGTTACTCAAGAATAAGATCGCATTATCGTTTATCGGTTTAATTTTATTTTTTTGGATAACAACGACTGGTATCATGTTTTACAGTATGCAAAAACAGTTTGAAATTAATACTGGTTTGCATCTACAGCATAATGTTGAAAATGCGGCAAAAAAAGTCGATAATTTTATGCTTAAAGCACAGCTTTACTTTGAGCTACTCAGTAAAAGTCCGCTTTTTTCACTCGCCGACCACGTTGTAATAACAAATTACCTTGAAGACGTTATAGATACCTACCCTCATTACAAATCAATATATTACGTGGATACACAAGGGATAATAATTGCAGCCTCAGAAAGTCATACAATTAACGACAGCATCTTTGATTATGCCGATAACATTCAAAATGAATTTAATAAATCCCTTAAAGATCCTTCACAAGCCTATATTTCCGCCCTTACCCATATCGACAAAAATAATTTAATCGGCAGAAACGCCAATCCATTTAACCAGCGCCACTTTGACTTTAAATTTGTCAGTACCGTCATTAATCCCCGAACAGATACAGTGATAGGTGTTTTAGTCAGTGAAGTGAATGTCACTGAATTATTCGATATTGTCGCAGACATCGATCAACAAACCATTGGTGATGAGCATGCTTACCTCGTTGATGACCCAGGCAATGTATTGATAACAACCGATCCAAATGCGCGTTTATTAGCGCCGCACAAAGATTTAGCCATAGAGTCACTACAAGCTAAATTAGAAGGTGATTTGAACGGTTATGCCATTTATACCAATGCTGACAACCGAAACGTTATTTCCGGTTATGCCGATTTAGGTGAATATGGTGCTGAGATGACGGGTGACTGGTCTTTACTAGCCACAGCTCCTTATGCCATGATCATGGCACCATTATTTGACCTGTTCTATAAGTTACTCTTTCTGGTATCACTATGTATTCCGATCATCGCGTGGATAAGTTATGTTATCGCCAAAAATATTACCGGCCCACTCACTAACCTTACTAAGCTTGCGAACGATATTGGCAAAGGTGATTTTATGAATAAATTAGCTATCGACCGAAATTGCGAAGTCGGTACACTCGGTAATGCCCTATTAACCATGAGTAACTCATTACAACAAAAAAATTTAGAACTACAAGATGCTGTCAACCACGCCCGCCGCAGTGAAAAGTCTAAAACCCGCTTTCTAGCAAATATGAGCCATGAGATCAGAACACCAATGAATGGTGTTTTGGGGATGGGACAAATACTAACAAAAAGCCAGTTAACTGAAGAGCAAAGCTCACAGCTTAAAACCATTATGGATTCGGGTAATCACATGATGGCATTACTCAATGATATTTTAGACTTTTCTAAAATTGAAGAGGGACTATTAGATTTAGAAAAAACCAACTTTAATCTAACCGATATTGCCGGTTCCTTAGCGAGTACTTATTACACGCTGGCGATTGAAAAAGGCACCACATTTAAAGTGATTAATAATTTAAATGATAATAGTTGGTTCTTAGGTGATAAAGCAAGGATCAGACAAGTCCTATTTAACTTAGTCAATAATGCCCTTAAATTCACCAAACAGGGTGGTGTTAGTGTTTCATTCGATGAAATTAAAGTCGAAGGCAATATACATACTCTATCAATCGCCATCAGTGATTCTGGTATTGGTATTGATAATTCACGTATCGCTGCAATATTTGACCCATTTACACAAGAAGAAACATCAACAACCAGACAGTTTGGCGGCACAGGGTTAGGTCTGTCAATTGTCAAACAATTGCTTAATTTGATGGACGGTCATATCCAACTAGACAGCGTTAAGGGTCAAGGATCAACGTTTACCGTCACTCTAACTTTGGCTAAAGGTGCTGAACCAAAAAAAATCGAAACAATAAATCAATCAATTACCGATTTTACGGGTTTACACGTACTCATTGTCGAAGATAATAAAGTCAATCAACTTGTCTTATCGTCATTTCTAAAAATGAGAAAAATCACCAGTGATGTAGTTGAAAATGGCGCACTGGCGATCGAGAGAGTGCAACAGCAAGACTATGATTTAATATTAATGGATAATCATATGCCCGTAATGAATGGTATTGATGCGATAAGAGCAATACGCGCATTGCCACTCGACATTGCATCTTTACCGATATTCGCCTGTACCGCAGATGCATACGAGGATACCCGTATAAATATGCTTAAAGCAGGCGCTGACAGCGTATTAACTAAACCGTTAAAAGAAGAATCACTATTAGCTGCGCTAACACAATTGAATAACAATAATGAGTTGGGATTAGCCAGTTCGGAACATCACGTTAAACACTCTGCATCTTGATTCAGTACAGCTAAGTACTGTGTAAAACACTGTATATCACACGATTAAAGACCAAACCCCAGCTTTGTTTATACAAAACAACATCCAACAACTGAGAATAAACCTACAACAAGACGACACCAAGCCACTGATATTTAATGAAAAAACAAAATACACGTCAAAATTCCAAATTTAAAAAGTAATAAATACTTGCAAACATCGCCTTAAAACACTACTGTATGTATAACCACTGGATATACAAACAGGTAAATGACCATGCAAACAAAATCTATTATGTATAACGCAAACACGACTACACACGACTCTAATGTTATGGGTGTAGATCAACAAATAATAGAAGACAGCCATGGTCAATGGACCGCAATCATTGCTCCGCCGATGACTCTCACCGTAGCACTGCTATCACAACATGGAATTAGTGCCGAGAGTGCATTAATCATCCACAAAGCTAAGATCAATAATAAATTCCATACATTACTAAAAGCAGCTCAAAGCCCAACGATTTCAACAATCGTCACTTGGGATGACGAGTTAACCTCTGATGAAATATTCCAAGTTAAAGCCACAATGAAAGCCTATAACACTGAGTGTGTGATACAGAGCAACAAAAAATTACACTAATTAAACAGATACTTGCTATATTTAGTTATTAGATCCATCTATATAGAATAATGATTAAATATGAGCAAGGACTGCCGATGAAGATCCTTATAATCGATGATTCCAAGATTGAACGGGTAATTATTCGTTCATACTTACAACATCTTAATCATGAAGTTTTTGATGCCGAAAATGGCGAGGTTGGAATCGCCCGCTTTGCTGAATGTAACCCCGACATTGTATTACTTGGTGTAGTCATGATTGGCATTAATGGTTATCAAGTCGCGACACAAATTAGACAAAAATTTGCTGACTGGGTACCGATTATTTTCCTTAGTGGCAAAACAGCACCTGAAGATGTCATGATTGGTATTGAAGCCGGTGGTGATGACTACCTAGCAAAACCGATTCAAAAACAAATACTCATAGCTAAAATGACAGCAATGGAACGTATTGCCGCCATGCGTAAACAGTTATTGAAAACCACGAGCGATTTAGAATTAGCTAACGAAGAGTTAGAACGACTAGCGACCCTTGACGGGTTGACAGGTATTGCTAACCGTCGACATTTAGACATCACCATAGCGAAAGAATTCGCACGTGCACAACGCCATGCACAACCACTGACATTCATCATTGCAGATATAGACTTCTTTAAAAAATACAATGATCATTACGGTCATATTCAAGGTGATGACTGCTTAATAAAAGTGGCATCCATACTTGATAACTCGCTACGTAGGCAGACAGAGCTAGTGGCTCGTTATGGTGGTGAAGAGTTTTGTATGCTACTACCGGATACCGATATAGCGCATGCCAAGTTAGTGACTGAAAGACTGCTTAACGCCGTTCGTTCATTAGAAATACGTCACGAAGGGATTAGCGGGCATGCCATAGTGACCATGAGCTTTGGTGTGATGAGCTTGATTCCAGACAAACACATGACCGTGAAGGATTTGATGCTCCAAGCAGATGAAAAGTTATACCAAGCCAAAAATAACGGTCGAGATCAGTGGGTTATATAATCAACTAACTCGATTTAAGGCAAGTCAGAAAAATAAAAAAGGGAGGTTACTTTAATTAAAGTAACCTCCCTTTTACGTTTCTGTTTCAAACAGGTGTTTAGAGCTGTCGCCTACAAACTCGCTTTAAACTCTGCAAATGCGATTTTTACACGCTTTATAGATACAGGATAACTGGTTCCTAATTGTTGAGCAAACAACGATACACGCAGCTCTTCCAACATCCAACGCAGTTTTAATAACTCACTTTGCTGTGCCAGGGTTAATCGTGGCATCTTAGTTAACTGAACATAATTTTCCAATAACGGTTGGACTTCAACTGAATGACCACGATCACGGATAGGATCAATCTTTAGTTTATTCAATCTATGCTCAATTGCTGCAATGTAACGTTGTACGTCTGCTAATTTCTTAACACCAGTATTGGTCACAAAGCCACTGTAGATAAGCTTCCCGAGTTGCGCTTTGATATCACCATTTGCCACGATCATATCAAGGGAAACTTTACCTTTGATCTGTTTATGCACTTGATGCGCTGCAGTTAAAATTTTCTCAACCTGCTTAGCGACTTCAACCGTTTCATCGGCGATGTTGGCACGAACCAGTTCTTTTAATACTTCAAAGCTGTCTGCATCACTCGGTGCAGGCTGTTTTGCAATAATGCTATCAACCGCACAAGAAATACAATCGTGGATCAGATCAGTCACTTTACCAAATGGGTTGAAATACAGCCCTAGTTTCGCTTTGTTTGGTAACTTCTGTTCAAGATATTTAATCGGTGATGGTACATTAAGTAAAATCAAACGACGTAAACCAGCTTTTGCGGCTACCGCAGCATCTTCTTGATGATCGAACAGCTTAATTTCAACCGAGTTTTTGTTATCAACTAATGCCGGATATGCTTTAACTTCATAACCACCATGTTTTTGCTTGAATTCAGTGGGTAAATTACCGAAATCCCAAGTAATAAGGTCTTTCTTCTCAATACCTTTATCGGCAACTTTTACTAAGGTTTCTTGGATATTACCTTGTAGCTTTTGCTTTAACGCATTGAGATCATCACCAAAACTAATTTTATTTAGTTTTTCATCTACAATCTTGAAATGCATTTTAAGGTGAGTTGGTAGCGTTAATTGCTCCCAAACATCTTGGTCTAAACGTACACCCGTCATACGCAACAATTGTTTATTCAAACTAGCCGCTAATTCACCTTGGCTAGGATCCATATTTTCCAGTGCTGCATTGGCATAATTTGGCGCTGGCACAAAATTACGACGCAACGTTTTTGGCAGCGCTTTAATCATGGTAATAATCAATTCTTCACGTAACGCCGGGATCTGCCAATCGAAGCCTTGTTCATTAATTTGGTTAAGGATCGCTAACGGAATAACCACCGTAACACCATCTTCAACAGTACCCGGCTCAAAGTTGTATTCTAATTTGAACTTGAAGCTGTTTTGGCTCCAAAACTCTGGATAACTATGTGCAGTAATCGCTTCTGCATCATGTTTCATCAAACGAGCTTGGGTTAACGTTAATAAATCAGGTGTTTGCTTGCTCTCTTTCTTCCACCAGCTATCAAAGTGGCGACCAGAACAAACATACTCAGGAATAATATCAGCGTAGAAGCCAAATAAATCATCGTCACTAACCAGAATGTCACGACGACGTGATTTATGTTCCAATTCGTGAATACGCTCAACTTCCGCCATATTGTGTTTGAAGAACGCATGTTTGGTATTAAATTCGCCTTCAACTAAACCACTGCGAATGAATATTTCACGGCATAATGCAGGATCGATTTGGCTGTAGTTCACCATGCGCTTTGGCACAATCACCAATCCATACAGGGTAACTTTCTCAGCGGCAACAACCGCCGCACGGCGTTTTTCCCAATGCGGTTCACTGTAGGCTGATTTGTTTAAATGTGTTGCCAGTGGTTCAATCCATTCTGGTTGGATCTTGGCAGCAATACGACCAAATAAACGCGATGTTTCCACCAGCTCAGCAACCATCACCCATTTCGGCTGTTTTTTAAATAAACCAGAGCCTGGGAAAATATTAAATTTGCTGTTACGCGCCCCTAGGTAATCTTGGTCTTTGTCTTTAAAACCAATATGACTTAACATACCTGATAGCAGCGCTTTGTGAATATTATCACCGTTACTGATCTCACCTTCTTCGTTAACCTTAACAGGATTAACAGTAAAGCCGAGTTCTCTTACTACTTGCGACAATTGCGAGTAAATATCTTGCCACTCACGTACTCGCATATAAGCAAGATAGTCTTTCTTACACAAGCGACGGAACTGCGATGACGATAACTCGTCTTGTTGCTGCTTAACGTAATTCCAAAGATTCAAGAAAGTAATGAAATCAGATTCTTTGTCATAAAAGCGACGGTGTTGTTCATCTGCCGCTTGTTGTTTTTCCATTGGCCGTTCACGTGGGTCTTGGATCGACAATGCAGCGGTAATAATCATCACTTCGTTCAAGCAACCATTGGTATTCGCTTCCATCACCATGCGTGCAAGACGCGGGTCAATCGGCAGCTTAGCCAACGCGATACCAACCGGTGTCAGGCGTTTATTATGATCAGCGTTACTGATATCAATAGCGCCTAATTCTTCAAGCAGTTTTAGACCATCGGTAATATTACGGCTATCTGGCGGCTGTACGAATGGGAAATTAGCAACATCCCCTAACCCCAGCGCGTGCATTTGTAAAATAACAGAGGCAAGGTTAGTACGTTGGATCTCAGGGTCAGTGAATTCAGGACGGTTATTAAAATCTTCTTCACTATAAAGTCGAATACAAATACCCGCGCTAACACGGCCACAACGACCCATACGCTGATTTGCACTTGCTTGTGATACCGCTTCAATCGGTAAGCGTTGAACCTTGGTACGGTAGCTATAGCGACTGATACGCGCAGTACCCGGATCAATCACATATTTGATACCCGGCACGGTTAATGATGTTTCTGCCACGTTCGTCGCTAATACTACACGACGACCAACATGACTTTGGAAAATACGGTTTTGCTCGGCATTTGTTAAACGAGCATACAAAGGCAGCACTTCGGTATCGCGCAGTTTTAACTTGTTTAACGCATCGGCAGTATCACGGATCTCGCGTTCACCGTTAAGGAATACCAGGATATCCCCAAGGCCTTCGCTCTGCAGCTCATCGACCGCATCAACAATACCTTGGATCTGATCACGCTCATGCCCGTCTTCTTGTTCTGCTAACGCGTTATAACGCACTTCAACAGGGTAAGTACGACCAGACACTTCAATCATGGGCGCATTATTAAAGTGTTTAGAAAAACGCTCTGGATCGATTGTCGCAGACGTAATAATCACTTTTAAATCAGGTCGACGATTGAGTAGTTGTTTTAAATAACCGAGAATGAAATCAATATTTAAACTACGTTCATGGGCTTCATCAATAATGATGACGTCATATTTACTTAAGAAGCGATCTTGTTGGATCTCAGCGAGTAAAATACCATCCGTCATCAATTTTATGTAACTTTTCTTACTGACGTTATCGTTAAAACGGATCTTATAACCAACATGCTCACCAAGCTCTGAATCGAGTTCTTCGGCAATACGATTGGCAACAGTACGTGCTGCAAGTCGTCTTGGCTGTGTATGGCCAATCATGCCATCAATACCTAAACCGAGATCGAGACATATTTTAGGGATCTGAGTGGTTTTACCTGAGCCTGTTTCACCCGCAATAATAACCACTTGGTTATTTAAAATAGCGTTGGCGATATCGTCACGTTTTTGACTAATCGGCAGAGCTTCTGGATATGAAACAACAGGTAAATTATCAATACGCGACTGACGCAGATTCGAAGATGCAGCAATATCTTGCTGTATCTTTGCCACTGATTTTTCTTGCTTTTCAGAAGGTAGTCTTTGTGCAGTTTGCAAACGACGTTTAAAGCGAAAACGATCAGAATGCATACAATTAGATAATTCAGCGGTCAGGGATTTGAAGATACTCTGCATAATAGTTAGAAATCGCCCATTAACTCTAGTTTAAAAGCGAAATACTATGCCAGTCTTTGGCGAATTTCAAATGATTATTGGATTTCAAATGAAAAGCACTTCAGTCGCATCACTATAATCCCGACTGGTCATCGTTATGGCACATTTTTTAGGCTATTAATTCGGCACTGAGAAAATAAAGATTTGATTACATATGGCACAAATTATTTACACTCCGTGACATAGAAGGCCGCAAAACAACAATACCACTACTAAATGAGTAGTGAATACCTAGCTTAACACCCTGTTACGATTTATTTACAGGCACGAAAACGATTAACTAAATTATATATGTTTATCCAGATACCTTATCCAATTGATTTTAAAGAGATGTTTATGAGAACTTGATCACATAAAAAATAGTCGAAAGAAAATAAAATCCACTCGATTTTCGCTCGAACGAACATCAAACCCTACAAAATGGTTATTTAAAACCATCAACACGTTGAAACTCGAGGTTATAAATGTTTGGTATTTTCAAACCGAAAGAGCACATTGCTCGTTTACCCGCAGACCAGATTGACTCCACCTATAAA
>Ga0209292_1004714_pt1 | contig 14247 bp, 12 predicted proteins | sample GOMGulsemesocosm_2_FD_184634 | JGI IMG/M metagenome (GOLD analysis project Ga0209292, IMG submission 184634) | Methane-oxidizing microbial communities from mesocosms in the Gulf of Mexico - GOM9C Gulf of Mexico (SPAdes) (version 2) | ecosystem: Environmental > Aquatic > Marine > Cold seeps... | reverse complement strand
CTAAACCTGTAGTTGAAGCTAAACCTGTAGTGGAAGCTAAACCTGTAGTTGAAGCTGAACCTGTAGTTGAAGCTAAACCTGTAGTTGAAGCTAAACCTGTAGTGGAAGCTGAACCTGTAGTTGAAGCTGAACCTGTAGTTGAAGCTAAACCTGTAGTTAAGAAGAAAGCAAATGTAACCAAAAAAGGTCCTGCTAAAGATAAGAAATTGGCGCGACAAGTTAAGAAGGCAAACCGTCTTTCTGGCAGAGCAACAGCGCCTATGACTAAGACAGAGACCATCACTACCATGAATGATATTCCTACATCCTTTATGGCTGACAGTGACAGACCTGCTCATCATTCAACTGGCAGAACAGCCATAATTACTGATGTAGTTAACCGCAGCTCTGCTGGGGCAACTAAACCTTAAACATAAAGGTTTATAATCAATCAAAAGCCAGTTAAATTTTAACTGGCTTTTTTTTGCCCTTAGTTTAAGACTATGATTTCATCAATAAAATGAAAAAAACTACTCGCTAGGACTACATAAAAACACCGAGTTCTAACAAAAAGACATTAAAGGTTATCTTGGTTCATACTTTGTATTAACAAATCACTTGACTGTTCGCTGTCGCTAACGTTAAATGGTAAGTAGTAAAGGACCCGCTAATAATAAAAAAGGGTGTCATTATCACCTTAATATTACTAAGGTGACGAATATCAAAGAGAGTAGTAATTATTATGAAAAAATGGTTTTTTTCAGACAATGGTGAAGTAACAGGTCCCTTGGGATTAAAAGAGTCAAATGCGCTAATAGCCAAAAACCCTGATTTATATGCATGGCATCCGTCGTATACACATTGGGTTCCTGTTAGCTGTATTAATGAATTCGAAACAACACTCACCCCTCCTCCTCCGCCTATAGAGATCCCACGTGGTCTTATAGAAGATCTTAATGGTGAAGAAAAAGAATTAATAACGACATTGGACCGCATTGATAAAACGGTTAAAATTACATCAGACTCCTTATATGAAATAGATGCAGAGTTAGATAATTATGGACAAATTACCCATAACTTAACTGAAGAAGTTAAAGTTGTAGTTAAGTCAATTGAAGAGCAGTACGCCTCACTTCAAAAGAATTTAGCTAATGTAATTAAAACTGATTATTAATTGCTTATAACTGCGTAAGTCCCAGCTAAGTAGCTGCTGATATTAATTATAAAAACGAAAGTTAACATATAAGAGAATTACAATGAAAAAATGGTTTTTTTCAAATAATGGCGAAGTAACGGGCCCTTTAGATTTAGAAGCAGCAAAAGAATTTTTAGCTGAAACTCCTGATGTCTATGGTTGGCATCCTTCATTTAATCAGTGGAAACCGGTTAATTGCATTAGTGAATTTGTAGGTGTGATACCTGCAACAGTTCAAGCCCCTTTAATTCCTAAAGAAATTTCTGATAAATTTTTAGCAAAAAAACACCGTTTAGAAACAAAACTAACATCAATTGACGATAGCATTAATCATAGCCAGTCATCTTTCACTAAGTTTGAGCAACAGATTGATGCATATAAGGATTTAACAAAAAACTTAAATGATGATGTTAAAGGTGCAATTGATAACATTGAGAAAAAGTATAAAAGCTTAAGTCGTAAGCTATCTCAAGTAAAAGATGCCGTTCACATCGCAGAAAAAGAAATGTCTGAAGTGGTTGATGATTTTAATCACAAGATGAGTTCCAATGATATTTTTATGCCCTCTTGCAATCAAGCTGAGCAAGGTATAAATAGCGAGACTTCCGCAGACAATGAACAGACAAGTAAGGCAAAACTAGCCCAAGAAAAGTTAGCTACACCTCATAAGCGTGTTGAACCTGTAGAAGCTAAGGCTAAAGAGACACCGCAAGTTAAAAAAGCGCCCGTAAAAGAAAGTAAACCGGCCTCTCAATCGCTTCATTACGATACAGTAGAAGCCAGTCATGCACCAAAAGATAGCTTCAACGGTATGAAAAGCATGATGAAATCAGTATTTAAAGGCGATAGCAAAGTAGAGAAAAAGGTTGAACAAAAAGAAAAGGTTGAGATTAAAAAAGGCAAAGATGAACCTCTATCTATGGCAGAGCGTTTAAAAATGGCTCAAAATAACCAGTAAAAATTTCAAACAAACATAAATAAAAAGCCTGTCATTGTTAATAATGACAGGCTTTTTTCTTATCTATAAAAAGATAGCGGATAAAAATTATTTTACATGGGCTAGCGCTTCATTTGCTAACCTAGTAATTTCAGACCACTTTCTATTCTCTACAATGTCACTTGATACTAACCACGAACCGCCACAGCAAGCAACGTTAGGTAAGGCTAAGTAATCACGAACATTGTTTATGTTTATGCCACCCGTAGGACAAAAACGAATATCAGGAAACGGCCCACCAATAGATTTAATCGCTTGTACTCCACCAGAGGCTTCTGCTGGGAAGAACTTCAAATGATCATAGCCATAATCAGCACCATCCATCAGCTCAGAAATTGAAGAGATTCCTGGGATCAAAGCGATATTTCCTTCATTTCCAGCTTGAAGTAAATCTTTTGTTAAACCTGGACTTATGGCAAATTTTGCACCCGCATCATAAGACTGTTGTAATTGTTGACGATTAGTCACAGTGCCTGAGCCAATTATTGCCTCTGGTAACTCTTTTGCAATAATACTGATAACATCAAGAGCAGCTGGTGTACGTAAGGTTACTTCTAATACCTTGATCTCTGCCGCTAATAGAGCTTCGGCAATAGGAAGCGCTTCTTCCACCTTATTAATGACTAATACTGGAACAATTGGTCCCGTGTTGAAAATGTCCTTTGGCATGATTTGCCAATTTTTTGATACTGTCATAAATCCTCTTTATCGTGCTTTGTGATAACTTACCTTATTGTGGGTAGTCACAAATTGTTCTTATTTTATATTTAGCGCAATTTAATAGCGCTAAATTAGTTATTTAAAATAGGCGAAAGTGAATAGTTAGTTAACTGCCACCCTATGAATCTATTGGCTGTTTTTAATCAAATAAAGAACAGGCACCTGTTTCTGCTGAGCTTAAATTACGGCGCATAAAACCAAATATTTCACGGCCCATACCTTCGTGATGACCATTAACTTGGAACTGAGCGGTGTTGCGTGAAGCTAATTCTTGCTCATCAACAAGTAGCGTCAACTCACCACTCTCACCATCTAAGTTGATCATATCGCCGTCTTTTATTTTGGCAATTAAACCGCCATCAAGTGCTTCAGGACACAAATGAATTGCAGCTGGCACCTTACCTGAGGCTCCGGACATACGACCATCAGTCACTAAAGCAACTTTAAAGCCCTTATCTTGTAATACGCCAAGTAGTGGGGTCAGTTTGTGCAGTTCAGGCATGCCACGAGCTTTAGGCCCTTGAAAGCGAACAACAGCCACAAAATCTTTCTCAAGCTCACCAGCATCAAAAGCTGTTTGTAAATCATGTTGATCTTCAAAAACCACAGCAGGAGCTTTAATCACAAAGCTACCATCACGCAGTGAAGAAGTTTTAATAACGGAAATACCTAAGTTTCCTTTAAGTACTCTTAAGCCACCATCTTTTTTAAACGGCTGACTAACTGTAGTAATAACAGCTTCATCTAATGACGCTTCAACACCATCAACCCATTTTAACTCACCATTTTCTAACACTGGTTTTTGGGTATAACGTGAAAGACCGCGTCCACAAATAGTTTCTACATCTTCATGAACTAAGCCTGCAGCAATGAGCTCTTTAAAGAGTAATGCCATACCACCGGCTTCTTGGAAGTGGTTAATGTCTGCATGACCATTCGGATAGATACGAGTAAGTAATGGCACAGCTTCAGAAAGATCATTAAAATCTTGGAAATTAATAATAATACCTGCAGCACGGGCAAAAGCGATAATGTGCATGGTTAAGTTAGTTGAGCCACCTGTTGCTAACAAAGCAACAATGGCGTTAACTATAGAGCGTTCATCAACCATCTTACCAACAGGCATATAATTACCCGACTGTTGGGTTAAGCGAGTAACTTGGCGAGCGGCTGCTTTTGTTAATTCTTCTCGAAGTGGTGTGTTAGGTGCAACAAATGAAGCGCCAGGTAAATGTAGGCCCATTACTTCAACCACAAGTTGGTTCGAGTTTGCTGTGCCAAAGAAGGTACAAGTCCCTGCCGCATGATAAGAAGCAGATTCAGCTTCTAATAATGCTTCCTCATCAACTTCGCCTTTAGCGTATTGCTGACGTACTCGTGCTTTTTCTTTATTAGGGATACCTGATGGCATTGGACCTGCAGGTACAAAAACCGTCGGTAGATGACCAAATGTCATACTAGAGATTAATAAACCAGGTACTATTTTATCGCAAATACCTAGCATTAATGAGCCATCAAACATATTGTGCGATAAACCAACAGCAGTTGCCATGGCGATAACATCGCGGCTCATTAAACTCAAATCCATACCTGGTTGGCCTTGAGTAACACCATCACACATTGCCGGTACACCACCAGCAAACTGAGCAATACCGCCTGTTTCTTTCACTGCGTTTTTAATAATATCAGGGTATGTTTGGTAAGGCTGATGAGCACTGAGCATATCGTTATATGCAGAAATAATAGCAATGTCGGAGTGATTTAAACCTTTAATGGTTTGCTTCTCTTCCTTACCACAAGCTGCAAAACCATGGGCTAAATTACCACAAGATAAGCTAGCACGATGAACGGTTGTTGACTTAGCCGCATCAATTTTTGCTAAGTATGCTGCACGTGTTGTCACACTGCGATCGATGATTTTCTGAGTTATTTCTACTATTTGCTGTTTCATTTGCTCTTTCATCCCTTACATCTGAATTTGTTAATTTATACCTACAAGGTAGGTCTATAAAGTTGGCTCTAAATGACTTAGGTGCCCTATTCCCCGTTATCTAGCATATTGATAAACTAAGGAGCCCAATAAGTTTGTGTTTTTAAACTAGGATGGTGTAGAAATGCTCTAATTGGCATTTCAAAAATATCATCACTATTAAGTGCCTTATTTAATACCACCTGCTTATTTTCACCACAAAGATGTAAAAATGTATTTTCACTTTTACTCAAGGCTGAAAAACTAAAGCTAATCCGTTGATGAGGTGCTGTTTTAGGCATAACTTTTAATAAAGCCTTATCATTATCACTCGCTAAACCTTGACTGATTTCCTCCGAACAAGGGAAAAGTGATGCTGTATGTCCATCTTCTCCCATGCCTAGAATTAAGACATCAAGCGGTAACAATGTAGTATTTGCGGCGACATTAAGATCACTAAGTGTTTCATCACTCAATTCTTCACCTTGTTTTAAGTGAAAGAATTTTGCGGCTGTCGCTTTATTTTGTAATAAATTTTCATGGACTAAGCGTGTATTGCTGTCTTGATTGTCAATACCGACCCAGCGTTCGTCAGCTAAGGTCACCGTAACTTTTGACCAATCAATATCAGTTTGCGAAAGCAGGCTAAAGAAACCTTTAGGTGTCGAACCTCCAGAAACTGCAATACTCGCTTTACCTTTATGTTTGATAGCATCATTCAGTAATTGGCTTACAGATGTTGCTAACGCACTATCTAGGTCATTACGTGTAGAGAATTGTGTTAATTCGTTCATTATTCCACCCACTGGCGATCATCACGCGCGATTAAAGAAATAGAGGATACTGGTCCCCAAGAACCTGCAGGGTATGGTTTAGGTGGTTCGCTGCTAGAATCCCAAGCTTCAATAATACTATCAGCCCAAGTCCAAGCCGCTTCAACTTCATCACGACTGACAAATAACGATTGATTACCATTTAAAACTTCTAACATTAAACGTTCATACGCATCAACAACACGTTCATCGTTATAAGTATCAGAGAAGCTCAAATCTAATTTATTTTCTTGAATACGCATTTGCGAAGCGATGCCTGGAATTTTATTCATCATTTGTAATTCAACCCCTTCATCAGGTTGCAAACGAATGGTTAACTTATTAGCAGGTAAATCGCTGTAACTGTCTTTAAATATGTTATGGGCTTGTTCTTTAAAGTGTACGACAATTTCACTGTGTTTCTTGGGCATGCGTTTGCCAGTTCTTAAGTAGAATGGCACACCTTTCCAACGCCAGTTGTCAATTTCGGTCTTAATCGCAACAAATGTTTCAGTATTACTGTTTGTATTGGCATCGTCTTCATTTAGGTAACCAGGAACAGCTACGCCATTTAAGAAACCATCACTATATTGACCGCGTACCACTTTATCTTTTATATTTTCTCGGTTAATTGCTTTTAACGCTTTAACCACTTTTAGTTTTTCAGCGCGAACACTTTCTGCACTTAAGTCGGCGGGTGGTTCCATTGCTAATAAAGATAATATTTGCAATAAGTGGTTTTGTACCATATCTCGCAACTGACCTGCTTCATCATAAAAACCCCAGCGCCCTTCAATACCAACACTTTCAGCTACTGTTATTTGTACATGGTCAATGCTGTTTCTATCCCAGTTATTGGTAAACAGTGAGTTTGCAAAGCGTAATACAAGTAGGTTTAGAACTGTTTCTTTTCCTAAATAATGGTCAATGCGGTAAGTTTGATTTTCTTTGAAGTAGTCAGATACTTGGTTATTTATTGCAATCGAAGATTCAAGTGAATGGCCGATAGGCTTTTCCATGACTACACGGTCAGCATCAGTAATTAATTGGGCGTGATCTAATCCTTTACAAATATCACCATAAATAGCAGGTGGTGTAGAGAAGTAATAAACACGAGTGCTATTACCCTCTGCTAAAGTATTACTTAACTGACTAAATGAGCTGCTGTCTTTGAAATCTAATTGTTGATATACCAAGCGATTAATAAAACGCTCAAGCACTGTCTCATCAAGGGCCTCACTAACAAAGGCATTTAAATTTTCTAACACAACGCTTTTGAATTCCTCAAGGTTATGCTCTTGCCTTGCTGCACCAACAATACGACTATCTTTGTTGATTAGTCCACAAACTTCCAATTGGTATAGTGCAGGTAATAACTTACGGCGCGATAGGTCACCTAAGGCACCAAATATGACGATTTCACTTGCGGATTGACAATCTAAATTACTCATAGAATTTCTCTTATATAAATTTTATTGCATTATTTTTGACTGAGACATTACAAAACAGTCATATTTACAGACCATAAAACAAAACAACTTTACTGTAACTAAACTACATATAACTCTAATTTAGCGCTTGTTTAACCGACAGTAAAGAACTTTTTGTAATTTTACTACATTTTATCTAACTACACTGCAGAAATGCGATTTTAGCTTTAATTCTATCAGCAGTTAAGCTTATTAACTGGCAATATCACGTTGTTTAAATAGTAAACATTTGCAAATATCACTACTTTTGCACTATATTAATCGCTAATTATGAAATAAAATTTCATTTTTTCTGTTCCTCAGGCAGAAAATAAATTACAGTATAGGCAAATTAGTCGATTATTTACGTCTGGCTATCATTGAAATATTGTTTAAAACTTAGTCCTTAACATAGTATTAAACACAGTTTCAAACATAAAATTAAGAAGATCTAGGATCAGTCCATAATGAATATATTAGAAAAGATCACCAACGAACTAGACATGCTTAGTAAGTCTGAGCGCAAAGTGGCAGAAGTTATTTTAGCTTCACCCAGTACCGTTATTCACTCGAGTATTGCTGCGCTTGCAAAGCAGGCAAACATCAGTGAGCCAACAGTTAATCGCTTTTGTCGTCGTTTAGATACTAAAGGTTATCCTGATTTTAAATTACATTTAGCACAGAGTTTAGCGAATGGTACCCCCTACGTTAACCGTCATGTTGATGAAAATGATAGTGCTGATGAATATACGGCAAAAATATTTGAATCAACTATGGCTAGCCTTGAATTAGCGCGTAAAAGCTTAGACTCAAACGATATTAATCGTTCAGTCGATGTATTAACCCAAGCTAATAAAATTTCATTTTTTGGTTTAGGCGCTTCCGCTATTGTCGCCCATGATGCTCAAAATAAATTTTTCCGCTTCAATGTGCCCGTTGTTTATTTTGATGACATATTAATGCAACGTATGAGTGCTATAAATAGTCGCCAAGGTGATGTTGTAGTTGTTATCTCACATACTGGCCGTACTAAGTCATTAGTTGAAGTGGCAAGTTTAGCCAAAGAAAACGATGCCACAGTAATTGGTATTACAACCACAGGAACGCCACTAGCAAAGGAATGTAGCATAGTGCTCTCAGTTGATGTTAGTGAAGATACAGACCTTTATATGCCAATGTCTTCACGTATAGCACAATTAGCGTTAATCGATGTATTGGCTACAGGGTTCACTTTACGTCGAGGTAGTAAATTTAGAGATAATCTCAAAAAAGTAAAAGACAGTTTAAGAAGTTCACGCTTTGAAAGAAAAGACTAAATAATTTAGTCATTAATGTTTAACTCAACTAATTTAAACATTACTTAAAAATAGTTAATAACGTAATTTAAAACGTAAGAGGATTAAAATGCCTAGAAGAACGAAAATTGTTGCTACCTTAGGTCCTGCAACTGATGATAGAGAAACTTTAAAAAATGTATTAGCTGCAGGTGTTAACGTAGTTAGACTTAACTTTTCTCATGGTATCCCACAAGATCATATTGATAGAGCCGATAATGTCAGAGCTATAGCAAAAGAGCTTGGTATTTATGTTGGTATCTTAGGCGATTTACAAGGTCCAAAAATTCGAGTGTCTACCTTTAAAAATGGTCCTATTAAATTAGCCATTGGTGATAAATTTGAATTAGATGCCACCTTAGAAAAAGGTGAAGGTTGCCAAGAAAAAGTTGGCATCGATTACAAAAAGCTCGTTCAAGACGTGACCACTGGCGATATCCTTTTACTTGATGATGGTCGTGTACAATTAAAAGTACTATCAACCTCTGACACTTCTGTTTTCACAGAAGTCACTGTTGGCGGTCCATTGTCAAACAATAAAGGTATTAACCGTCAAGGTGGTGGTCTTACTGCTCCAGCATTAACTGCGAAAGATAAAGAAGACATCAAACTTGCTGCAAAAATTGATGTAGATTTTCTTGCTGTTTCCTTCCCTCGTGATGCTGCTGATATGCGTGAAGCCCGTTTGCTAGCTCAAGAAGCTGGTTGTGATGCTCGCTTAGTTTCGAAAATTGAACGTGCTGAAGCGGTTAACGATGATAAAATTCTAGATGGCATTATTTTAGCCTCTGATGTTGTTATGGTTGCTCGTGGAGATTTAGGTGTTGAAATTGGTGATGCTGCCTTAGTTGGTAAGCAGAAGCACATTATTGCTCGCTCTCGTCAACTTAACCGTGTGGTAATTACCGCGACTCAAATGATGGAAACCATGATTGAGCAGCCAATGCCTACACGTGCTGAAGTAATGGATGTTTCAAATGCTGTTTTAGATGGTACTGATGCAGTAATGTTGTCGGCCGAAACTGCTGCTGGTAAATACCCTGTTGAAACAGTTACAGCAATGGCTAATGTCTGTGTTGGTGCTGAGCAACATCGTTCTGTGAACATTTCAGGTCACAGAGTAGAGCTTACCTTTACCGAAGTATCAGAAACTGTCGCATTATCAGCAATGTATGCTGCCAACCATTTAGAAGGTGTTAAAGCAATCATTTCTTTAACAGAGTCTGGCCAAACAAGTAAGTTAATGTCACGTATTACTTCAGGTCTGCCTATTTTCTCATTATCACGTCATAGAAAAACATTAAACAAAACGGCAATTTACCGTGGCGTTTACCCTGTTGAATTTGATTCAACAAATGTTAACAATGACAACTTATCTGCAGAGATATTAAAAGCGGTTAGTGGACAAGCAGACTTATCGGTTGGAGATAAAATTATTTTAACTCACGGTGACATCATGGAAACCGTTGGCGCTTCTAATACATTAAAAGTTTTAACTGTTACTAAAAAACACCTTAGCTAGCGATAACTATCTCAAAGAGATAATCAACTGTAGTTGTTAAAGCGAAAAGGCCACATGTTATGAACATGTGGCCTTTTTATTTGTGTGAGTTTACTACGCTCAAATTTAAAAATGCTATTAACTATTGACCGCTTGTTTTACTTTATCCTTGTAACTTCGACTCACTTTTAGCTCTTTGCCGTTTTTAAGTATTAGAAAGTATTCACCATTGACTTGGCTACAAAATTTATCAATAACATGTTTGTTAACGATAGTAGATCTGTGATTGCGAATAAATTGTTTTGGATCTAAACAGGCTTCTAACTCTTTCATCGTTTTTCTTAAGATATAGGTATTTTCTTGGCTTTGACTTTGTTTGTCTGGCAGGGTATGAACACACATGTAGTCACCCGCCGCATCAATCCATAAAATATCTTTAACTGGTACACGGCTTACTTCACCTGCATCCTTAATAGCTAAAACATCAGAATAACTTGATACGCTAAGCTCTTGGTTATTTTCTAATTCAGATAATATTTTTTGATAATCATTGCCTGTGACATCGCTTACTAAGCGAACAAGTTTTGATTTATGAGCACTGTCAGTGGTACTTTTAAAATAATTCTGGATTTTTTCGATAGTTTTCGCCAACCTTTCTTCATCGGCCGGCTTCATCAGGTAATCAAGAGCATGTACTTCAAAAGCCTTTAACGCATATTGATCAAAGGCAGTAACAAATACGACCACAGGCATAGTTAAGCCCTGTTCTATAATGCTTTCAATTACCTCAAAACCATTAAGCCCAGGCATTTGAATATCTAGAAACATCAAGTCAACAGAGTAAGCTCGAATTGCTTCAAGTGCTTCTCTTCCATTAGAGCACTGTTCAATAACGTTTATATCATCATGTGCCTTTAAACGTATTGCTAGCCCTTTTCTGGCAAGCGGCTCATCATCAACAATAATGGTTGATAGCGACATAGAAAAATCCCTAGTTAATTTGATCTAACAAACAGCAATACAGCATTAAAATAAAGCTGAAGATGTTGAATATTTACGCTTTATTTTAGCTGAAATGGCATGCGTAGATTTACTTTAACACCAGAAGGCTGATTATGGGAAACAACTAACGAAAATTTTTCATGATACAAAGCTTGCAGCCGTTCACGAGTATTTACTAAACCGACTCCACTTTCACGATGCAAGTTACCGTCTACAATATCAGCACCGGGGCCATTATCGGCAAGTTCAATAAGTAGGTCGTCAGCAAAACGCTTGACCGAGATAGTGATACTACCGCCCTGTTCTTGAACCGCGATTGCGTGCTTAATCGCATTTTCAGCGAGTGGCTGTAGAATCATACTAGGTACTAGGGCTTGCTGACAATCATCACTGATTTGAAAATCAAGCTGCAACCTGTCTTCAAAGCGAACTTGTTCAATAGCTAAATAAAGCTGCAATGCTTGTATTTCGGTTTGCAAGTTCACCTTTTTCATCGGGTCTTTATCTAATGAGTAACGTAAAAATTCACTGAGCTTTGTTACCATTGAATTCGCAGTTTTATTTTCTTCTACCAAAATAAGGGTTGAAATAGCGTTAAGGGTATTGAATAAAAAATGAGGATTAAGTTGATATCGCAACATTTTCAGCTGTGCTTGATGTGCTACATTATTAGCTTTAAGCACGTTTTGTTTTTCAATTTGCAGCATTTGATAGTATTTACTACCAAAATAAAGACCACTCCAACTTAAGATAATATAAAAAGAGCCTAAGCTTGATTGGGTGTACATGAACCAGGATTCTGGTTCATAACCATGTTTATATATTTCCCAATGATTGATGTTTTTAACTATTTGCCAAAGAACACCGGTAAAGTAAGATGAAAAGATAACAACTAATGCTATTTTAATCGGGGGAAAGTTCCATGCTTTACGATAAATATAACGCAACGGTACGGTAAACAACCATCCTGCATAGGCATTAAGAAAAATAATAACGACAAAAATATCACGTAAGTCATGCTGCAACGAGCCAAGGTAATGCACGAAGGCAAAACCAAACCAGCCGGCAGTATGTGCTAACCAAAATAATCGATTTCTATTTTCTAGCAATTCTTTCCAGTTCACAAAACTAACCAATTAATGGAGTATATAATGAAGTATGCGCTAATAATTAAATGATTTCATTGCCTTTGAGCTTAGTTATCTAGCGACTTATCTCATAATTATGACAATTAATCGCTTAATCAATCTACACGGATAACATTGCACCTAATGGTTGGCCACCTAATAAGTGCATGTGAATATGATAAACTTCTTGCCCGCCATCACTATTACAATTAATGATTAGTCGGTAACCGCTTTCATCAATGCCATCCTCCTTTGCCAGTTTTTTCGCAACGGTGATCATACGTCCTAAGGTGAGCTCATCTTCACTGGTCACATCGTTAATAGTAGCTATGTGTTTATTAGGCACAATAAGTATGTGACTATCAACCCTTGGCGATATATCTCTAAAAGCAGAGACTAATTCATCTTGATATAATAACGGCGTTGGAATTTCTTGACGGATAATTTTAGAAAAAATAGTTTCTTCTGACATAGTAGTACCTTTAATAATATCTATATTACTTCTTTATAAATGTGTTACTAGTTTACCGCTAAATAAATATAAATCATCCATTAACTGCAATTTATTGACCTTAATCAACACCCTAGTTACTACAACTGTGACATGCTTAACCAATATTAGGAATAGTGTCATCAAACATAAAATAACTTAGGCAAGACTATGGATATAGATTTTAGTGAAATCAATTACTTAACCGATCCAACATGGCAAGATCTACATGCAGATTATGAGCAGTTTTTACTTTCCATGACCGGACCAACCGTAATTGATATTTCAGGGACAGATCAAACTAAATGCCGGGTATTTACCACTTTATTGCATGGTAATGAACCATCAGGCTTAATAGCATTACATCGTTATTTAACTGAAGTTATTACACAAGAAAAACCCGCAACTAATATGCGCTTTATTATTTGCTCGGTAGAAGCTGCAGCTTCTCGCCCACTGTTCAATCAACGTTACGTTGATGGTGGCATGGACATTAACCGCTGTTTTGGTCGAAACTGTACTGTTGAGTGTCGTGCTGAGCATAAAGGATATTGTCAACGAGCTTCATTAATTGAGCAGGCAATTAGAGAAGTGGCTCCCGAAATGGTGATCGATCTTCACAACTCATCAAGCTCAGGACCCACCTTTGCTGTCAGCTCTGTAGTGACAACTGAGACATTGTCGCTTGCCTCACTTTTTTGCCAGACTTTGATTTTATCTGATTTAAGTATGGGATCTATTATGGAGCAAGATTTTAATTGTCCATTTATCACCATTGAATGTGGTGGTGCCCAAGATGAACAGGCGCATGAAATTGCTTTTTCAGGCATTAGTCAAGTTGCCAGCTGTGAGAATATTGGTTATATACATCAAGAGAAACCGGTGGAAGTAATTTATCGTCCATTAAGGTTACAGTTAAAGCAAGACACCAATCTTTCTTACGCCCAGCACGATGAAGGTTATAGCGGTGTTACCCTAAAAGACAATATTGAGTGTTTCAACTTTGGCAGTGCCCACCAGGATGAGATGCTTGGCTGGACAGATGGTAATGGTTTAGACAATTTACAATTAATTGATAAAAGTGGTGCAAATGTATTAGGTGAATACTTTTATACACGTGAGAACCAATTAGTTTGTCGTCATAATTTACGACTATTTAAAGCGACAACTAATAAAAACACGGCCATTAATGACTGCCTATTTTACGTTGTTAAACTCGCTTCGGCCGACATATAACATTCATTATTTATATATAAAGTCAACCTAAGGACTGATGAGATAAACGCACATAAATCTGCGTTTATCTCGATTATTTACAACAAGATAAAAAGTTTACTCTTTACTTATTAAGTACTTCATTAAAACGTTCAAATCCGTGTTCAAGATCACTAATCAAATCATCAACATCTTCTAAGCCAATGTGAAGACGAATTAATGGAAATTCACAATCAAAAGTGGTTGCACTTCTAATTGAATTTACATTGGCAATGCCAAGAATTAAACTTTCAAACCCACCCCATGAATAGCCCATTTTAAAATGATGTAAGCCATCAAGAAACGCATTTAACGCGGCTTTATTGCCACAATTCAATACAAAAGAAAACAAACCATTAGAGCCTTCAAAATCACGTTTGAAAAACTCATGACCAGGA
>Ga0209292_1004707_pt1 | contig 14263 bp, 16 predicted proteins | sample GOMGulsemesocosm_2_FD_184634 | JGI IMG/M metagenome (GOLD analysis project Ga0209292, IMG submission 184634) | Methane-oxidizing microbial communities from mesocosms in the Gulf of Mexico - GOM9C Gulf of Mexico (SPAdes) (version 2) | ecosystem: Environmental > Aquatic > Marine > Cold seeps... | reverse complement strand
TTGTAATAACTATTTTTTATTTACCTTACAATAACAACTAGATAGCACTTATTGCACCAATATACAAATTCAAACTTGTTTACATTCACCCATACTTTCTTTGCAACTTTTATTGAAAAAAGCGCCACTATTAATACGTACCAAGCAGCAAGACACTAACCGTCACTAAAGCGTAATCATTAATTATTTTTGGAGAGTTATCATGAGTAAAGTTAAATCAATCACCACAGCATTAATCACTTTTTCTTTGTTAATCGGTGCAAGTTTCACCAGTTCAGCCATGGACAAACATATGGAAACAGCTTTGATCAACGTATGTAAAGCGGCAAAAAGCCAGAGTATGTTCAAATACACAAAAACTGTGAAGTCTTATCATTTAAATAGCAAAACCGTCGCCGCAAAAGTGATGTGTAATGGTGATGATATTGCTGATTTTGCCAGAAAACATGGTTCTTATAAAGTTGCCAGTAAATTAGAAAAAAGCCTTCAAGGTAACGTAAGTATTACTGATGTTGCTTCATTAAATAAAATCAATGTTAATTTTGTTGAATAATAGAGACAAATACTGATTCATTAATTTCTACTTAAGCCTGAAACTTGAGGCAACATGGTTACTTTCTATGAATGTTCAGCCCTAACGCGGTATATGACTTATCACGTTAAGGCTGTTCTCATAGGGATAGTAATCTGGGAGTTCTGTCTCTTAAAGATTAAGCAATATTAGCAAATTGATTCATGGTATTGTCTTTACCGCCTGCTTTTAAGGCTGCTTCACCAGCAAAATAGCCTTTATGATCATCCCCCATATCTGAACCTGCCATATTTTGATGTTTAACACAGGCGATCCCTTGACGTATTTCTTTACGTTGCACACCTGCCACGTAACCTAACATGCCTTGGTCACCAAAATATTCTTTCGCCAAATTATCAGTAGACAATGCTGCGGTATGATAAGTAGGCAAGGTGATTAAGTGATGGAAAATTCCAGCATCTTTTGCAGCGTCTGCTTGGAATGTTCGAATTTTCTCATCCGCGGCTATCGCCAGTTCAGTGCTGTCGTAATCCGCACTCATTAAACGATTACGGTCATAGGCAGAAACATCTTGTCCAGCTTCTTCCATGCCATCAAAAATTTGCTGACGGAAATTTAATGTCCAGTTAAATGATGGCGAATTGTTATAAACCAATTTAGCATTAGGTACGGCTTGACGAATTTCATTGATCATCGCACCAATTTGGCCAATATGTGGTTTTTCAGTTTCAATCCAAATTAGATCAGCACCGTTTTGCAATGAAGTGATACTGTCTAAAATACATCGAGCTTCACCTGTACCCTTTTTAAATTGATATAAGTTACTTGGTAAACGTTTAGGACGAACCAGTTTGCCATTTTGTTTAATGACGACATCACCATTGCCCAAGTCATCTGTTGATACTTCATCACAGTCTAAAAAGCTATTGTATTGGTCACCTAAGTCACCAGGCTCTTTAGTAACGGCAATTTGTTTCGTCAAACCAGCCCCTAATGAATCGGTACGTGCAACAATAACTCCATCATCCACACCTAATTCCATGAATGCGTATCGAACCGCGTTAATTTTTGCTAGGAAATCTTCATGAGGCACAGTAACCTTGCCGTCTTGGTGACCACATTGTTTTTCGTCAGAGACTTGGTTTTCTATCTGAATACAACAAGCACCAGCTTCGATCATTTGCTTGGCCATTAAATACGTAGCTTCTGCATTACCAAAACCCGCATCAATATCAGCAATAATTGGCACCACATGAGTTACATATCCATCAATTTTCCCTTGTACTTCTGCTTCTTTTAACTCATCACCAGCTTCACGTGAGGCATCAAGCTCTCGAAATAAGCCGCCTAATTCACGAGCATCGGCTTGGCGTAAAAAGGTATATAACTCTGCGATTAGACTCGCTACTGAGGTTTTTTCATGCATTGACTGATCAGGAAGTGGGCCAAAGTCAGAACGAAGCGCTGCAACCATCCAGCCTGAAAGGTATAAATAACGCCGATCAGTATTTTCAAAATGTTTCTTAATAGAAATCATTTTTTGTTGGCCTATAAAGCCATGCCAACAACCCAGTGATTGAGTATACTGGCTTGAGTCAGCATCATAGGCATCCATATCTTTACGCATAATTCCTGCAGTATACTTTGCGATATCTAGACCCGTTTTAAATTGATTTTGCAAACGCATTCTAGCCACAGACTCAGGATCAATAGCTTGCCAGGTATTTTGTCTATTTAATTGTGTGGTTAATTTTTCTATCTCTTGGCGATAAGTGTTCATTTCTATTTTCTCCCCGCACCTAAGTGCAATTAATAAAGATGTTGCTCAACTAGTAAGTTGTCACACCGGATTACAAAAGACTAAACCACAACAAACACATTAATATAATATATAATTATTATCACCATCATTCACACCGTGAATATCAATGAGGCCCGCCACATAAAACACGGTACAATCAATTAGATAGGTTTCATTATGTTTTTTGATAAATACAAAATCATTAGCGTTATTCCACTATCTGTTGAAAATATACTTGCTTTCACCACTAGCAAGTGACATATACTGTGTTTATCAGTTTTATAAAAAGTATTTCCCAAATGAATATCTCCAAAATCGATTTGAACCTACTTATTTATCTTGATGTTTTATTAAGAGAAAAAAATGTTACCCGTGCTGCGGGGCAATTAAACATTACTCAACCCGCAATGAGTAATGGTTTAAAAAGATTACGTACGCTATTTAATGATCCTATTTTAGTCCGTACTTCAGACGGTATGGTGCCAACAGAACGCGCTAGGTCTTTATCTCCAGTGATCAGAAAAATTTTGTTGGAGCTTGAAGAAGCCTTGCAAGGAGAAGAAGAATTTAATGAAAAACATAGTCAACGCGTGTTTCGCATCATGGCCAGTGACTATGCTGCGTCAACTCTGCTGCCAAGCTTATTACGTAAGATAAATAAAATAGCGCCAAATGTGACTATCGATATTATGACGCCGAGTGATGTCACTTTTCATGATGTTGAAGCAGGTAAAATTGATATGGCAATAAACCGCTTTGATGAGTTACCGCAATCTTTTCATCAAAAAACCATCTGGCGAGATACCTTTTCTTGTTTATTGAGTGCAGACAATGAAGTGGTAACAAAATTTAATTTAAACAGCTATTTAGATTCTAAACATGTATGGGTATCAAAAACCGGCTTTGGCGTAGGTGTTGGCATGGATCCGAAAGACGTGCAAAAGCTTGGTTGGGTAGATGAGGCTCTCGCTCGTTTAGGTAAAAAACGTGATATAAAAGTATTCACTAGAAACTACCATGTCGCGATGCAACTCGCCTATGAAGATGGTTTGGTGGCAACACTGCCAACAAAAGCTGCCATGTTGCATAAAAACGATAGCAATTACACAATTGTTAAACCACCTTTTGAAATACCCGATATTGAATTAAAAATGATCTGGAGTCCGTTATTACATCATGATGCAAGTCACATATGGTTTAGACAATTAGTTATTGAAGCCGCAAACGACCAAGAAAAACGTTAGTTGGCACTGATGAAAGATGCACTTTATTCATTAATAGCCATCTCATTATGTTTATTGTTCGGCTATGTTGTAAAAAGTTTTTTCGGCGGATTGCCCTCAAGCCTATATGGCATGGTTACCTTTACTTTATTACTGCATTTCCGCCTTTGTGATCCCGCACGGGTAAAGGTTACTGTTGCTTGGGCGATTAAACATATGGGGATTTGTTTTGTTCCCGCAGGCGTCGGTATTATCAATAACTACCAACTGATAAAAAACTATGGTCTTGCCTTGGTCAGCATTACTTTTCTGACAACTTTTTTTGTTTTAACACTCGTTGGTGTTATTTTTCAATATCTGGAAAATAAATCCCAACCAACCTCTAATTCCCTTTAATACTGATGATTATCACACTATTACTGAACATATTGCTCTATTCTTCGTTAACTCTCTTGATCTATCTGCCTTTTGTTCATTGGCAAAATAAACTCAATAAAATTTGGTTCAATCCGATGTTATTCACCATTTTCATCGTGATCGGCATTTTACTCACTTTTGATATTAGTTACCAAAACTATGCTCAGGCAACCACAGGATTAAGTCATTTATTAGAACCCGCTGTTGTTGCGCTCGGCTATCCCTTATATCAACAGTTACATGTCATGAGATCCAAATGGAAACAGATAATGATTTTATTAACGATTGCTGCCGTTGCGGTGATCGCGGTCAGTTATACATTTACCATGCTGGTGATAAAGCTACCCGCTGTGGCAGTGTCACTTTCCCTTAAATCAATAACTATGCCGATAGGTATTGCCTTAACGGAACAACTACAAGGGAATAGTGCTATCACGGCTTTTGCAATTATTCTCGCTGGACTATTTGGCGCTATTTTAGGCATAAAATGGTTAACCTTCATCAATATCACATCACCAAAAGCACAAGGACTGGCCATTGGTACAGCAAGCCATGTACTTGGGACTGCAACCATTAGCCAACTCAGTTATCAACATGCCGCCTATAGCTCACTCGCTCTAATTGTGTCAGCAACTATCACTGCGATAATTTCTCCCTCTTTGATCACTGAACTTCAATTGATATACCCCTAAAGGATATTCACACCAAAAACGAATCCTAAACTTTCATTCACACAATGAATACCAGTTATCATCAATGACAATATTGTAATCAAAAAAACAGCGAAGAATTACAAATCCTTATTTATCATTGACTTGAAATAAATAAATTGACGTAACTTCCTATATAACAATACATAATCACTTTCAGATATTTTTACCCTATTGCTTGTTCCTGCCGATCTACCTACATTCCCCTTAACAATGGTTAATTACTTTTTTAAATAGGGCTTATTCATGTCTTCAACAGTCAATATTTCAGACTTAAAAATTTCTCCGTGTTTATATCATTTCATTGAGCAAGATGTATTACCTAACCTAGCCATTGATGGACAATATTTTTGGCAAGAGTTCTCAAGAATCATCTATAAGTTAATGCCGATAAATAAGCAGCTTTTAGCTACCAGAGAAGAATTACAGCAACAAATCACTGAATGGCATCAAACTCATCAAGCTGAAAAATTCAACGCATTAGAATACAAAGAGTTTTTAGTTAAAATTGGCTACATTGCTCCGCAAGTAGACGATTTCTCGATATCAACTACTAATGTAGATAAAGAGTTAGCTACCATGGCAGGTCCACAATTAGTGGTACCTATTATGAATGCAAGATTTGCTCTAAACGCTGTGAATGCACGTTGGGGAAGTTTATATGATGCATTATATGGCACCGATACTATTTCAGAGCAAAATGGCGCAGAAAAAACAGCCAGCTACAACCCTATTCGAGGCAAAAAGGTTATTGCTTTTGCACGTGATTTTCTTGATCAGCATTTACCTTTATCGCAGGGCAGTCATCATCAGGCGATCAAATATACAATTGAACAGCAAGGTTTAATTATCACCTTGGCAGATCAACAACACATTACCTTAACAAATCCGACTCAGTTTCTTGGTTTTCAGGGAACGGACTCTCATCCAACAGCGTTATTATTTGCTAATAATGGTTTACATTTTGAGATCAACTTTGATGACAAGAGTGAAATTGCCAAAAGCGATTTGGCTGGCATCAGCGACATTACTTTAGAAGCAGCGTTAACCACTATAATGGATTGTGAAGACTCTGTTGCGGCAGTCGATGCACAAGACAAAGTAATTGCATATAAGAACTGGCTTGGCTTAAACAAAGGCGACCTCACTGAGCAAGTAAGTAAAAATGGACAATCCTTAACACGGATAATGGCAGCAGATCGAAGCTATCAAACCCCTGATGGTAGTACTATTTATCTTAAAGGCCGTAGCTTAATGTTCATTCGTAATGTTGGTCACTTAATGACAAACAACGCAATATTAACAACAAACAATGAAGAAGTGCCAGAAGGTATTTTGGATGCAATGATCACATCATTAATCGCCCTCTATGATGTAAATAAGAACAACCAATTAAGCAATAGCAGTGAAAAATCCATTTATATAGTTAAACCAAAAATGCATGGTCCTGATGAAGTCGCGTTTGCAAATACTTTATTTGAACAAGTTGAAGACGCACTTTCACTACCAAGGAATACTATTAAAATGGGTATTATGGATGAAGAGCGCCGTACTACTGTCAATTTAAAAGCCTGTATATCTGCTGCGAAAGAGCGAGTTGTTTTTATCAATACTGGCTTTTTAGATAGAACTGGTGATGAAATTCATACCTCCATGGCTGCTGGAGCAATGGAAAGAAAAGCCGACATTAAACTCACACCTTGGATAAGTGCTTACGAAGATAATAATGTTGATATTGGTTTAGCTTGTGGATTTAGTGGCAAAGCACAGATAGGCAAAGGTATGTGGCCAATTCCTGATCAAATGGCCAATATGCTAGCGAATAAAATCAATCATCTTGAAGCAGGAGCAAATACCGCTTGGGTACCCTCCCCTACCGCGGCAACACTACATGCACTACATTATCATCGTATAAATGTTTTTGATTTACAGAAACAAATCATCAAACGTGCTCCAGCAAAACTTGAGCAGATACTAACGATTCCTTTAGCTACAGATACAAGTTGGTCAACAGAAATTATTGAGCAAGAGCTAGATAACAATGCCCAAGGCATATTAGGTTATGTCGTCAGATGGATTGACAGTGGTGTCGGTTGTTCGAAAGTGCCTGACATTAACAACATTGGTTTAATGGAGGACCGTGCTACCCTGAGGATTTCAAGCCAACATATGACAAATTGGCTAAAACATAATATTTGTACAAAACAACAAGTATTAACAAGTATGAAGAAAATGGCCAAAATAGTTGATCAACAAAATAGTTCTGACTCTACTTACTCACCGATGGGCGTTGATTTTGAACATAACATTGCCTTTCAAGCCGCTTGTGATTTAGTCTTTAAAGGTGAGCAACAACCCAGTGGTTATACTGAGCCTTTATTGCACCAATGTAGAATCCAAAAAAAATCTCAGGGCTTATAAATAGCTATTGACCTAAAATGTTAGCAAAGATGTAAAAGTTTGAAATTTTTTTACATCTTTGTCTGTCTTCTAAATACAGCAATTTTTGACTATTAATACCGCAGCAGACCTAATAAAACGGTTAATCTCATAAATATGGCCATTTATCCCATATCGTTAGCGTTAGTTCAGTTTTGCGATTAAAGTTAGAATGTAACTAACTTTGTTACAATTGTTAGGTTTACGAAATATTCATAGATGAATTTTAGGCGAGGATGGAACAATGAAGTCATTAGGTAAAACTCTACTTATAAGCAGTTTTTTTAGCGCATTAGCGCTCGCGGGTACTTGTGCCCAAGCGACACCTAAAACACACGCTGTATCCGAAGAAGTTAATACCCAGCATAAAATTCACATCTTGTTGCTTCCTCAAATAACGAGTGAAGGCAACTCTCAACAACAGCCTTTATTATCAAAGTCGTCTAGTGATAATTCTGTACACAGAACCTGTAAAACAAAAAAGAAAAACGAATTGTATGAGTTATCAGCGATATTCAATGATAAATTACAAATGTTTCTCTCCTACTTTGATGAGCATCAGTCATACAAAATGGCTGGAAAATCTGAGTCAGCTGACGATCTTTCTGCAAGTAATAACATCCATATTCAATAAAATTATTTTTATTCAACCATTTTCTCCTTTCAAATTTTAAAATTTTCAAGCATAAAAAAAGCCACTGAATGTGGCTTAGTGTATGTTTTATTTATTATCTAGAATTGATAACCTTTCCCTTTCTCTAATAATTTTGCCACTGTAATGTTATCTGCTGCACAGGCACTGATATCTTTCTTACTAAAAACATAAATTTTATCTTTATATCGACGCCCTTCCTTCTCACCACCTGATTTGATAATCAAACTAACATTTTCATTTTTAGGTACTGATTTCAAACCATTACCGTATAAACAAAAAGTATCAACTAAAGCTGTAGTCAGTTTTTGATAATAATCCGTCCGTTCAGATTCTTGTTGCTGTTTTTGTGCACGTTGTTGATTTCGTAATTCAGCTGATTTACTTGCCAAAGCCGCACGTGCTTTTTCTATTTCTTTACGTTGTAATTCTATCTTATTTACTTTTGCTGTCATTTCATCTTTAGACGATTTGTCAGCTCTACGCATTTGATATTCTAAATCACGCTTTTCCCGTTCAAGGTCTCGCACTTCATAAGAAAGATCACGTTGCTCATTCTTTAAGTCACGAAATACCTCTCTATCATCATTTAAAGAATCCATCACTCGTTCATAACTTTCTGCCGCTTGCTCCATAGCATTTGAGACATGCTCGTTAATATCGATTTCGTGTTTTTCATCCCGATCATTATCACTATAACTGAAACTATAGCTTCTCTCTGAGCCTTGACGTGGCGCTATAGGAGCCACCTTAGCAACAGGTGGAATATCAGGCATAACAAAATTGAAATTATAACTGCCCCAATGATTAGAATGAGAGCTTGAGTTAATGGTAAATACAACACCCTGCCCTTTCAAATATACACTCTCAACACCAGTAATCTTGGAACCTTTCCGGCCATCCTCGACAGCGACAGATGATTGAATGATTTTACTCATAATATTAAATTGTTTGTGCATATTATCAAATTCATCAGCAGCAACTGTACCGCTGAAAGCCATGAATAAAGCAGATATTATCGGGGTAAATTTGTTCATGATTGTTATTCCTCTGTTGTCCAATCAATAGGTTGTGACTGTAAACCTAAATCTGGTGAATTTTTAGGTGAGCTCTTATATGAATTACGTTCAAATTTTGTGTTTTGAAACCTAATTGTTTGTTCTAACTGTTTGAATTTCATCTTTTGATCAAATAGTTCATCCGCTCGTTCCGCATTGATGTATTGGATGAAGTCATTAATATCTTCTTTTCGTTCTTGACGCGATGCGCCCATAATATAACTAGCTAATTGTAAATTACTCTCTTGTTGTTTAACTTTTACATCAGAAGCGTAATTGGCCAAGACAACTTGCTGTTCACTCGCGAAGGCTTGTAACTTTTGTTCAACAAGCTGTGCGACTCGCTCATCTTGGCTTGTTTGGTGACTATCGGCGAAACTTAACATCAATCCTTCAGGCTTAACCACCAACTCAACTTTAAACAGCACGAGTGCAATAGCAAAACATGAGAACGCTAGTGACATTGCCGGTAAAGCACTCCACTGCCACCACGGTTGTTTATCTGAGCCAAAAGTTGCAGATCTATCCCAATTTGGTACTTCATGATCTGGAGTTACATCAACATGATGAGCGAGATGGTTCGCCGCTAACATCCTTTGATGCCAAAGTTTTTCATCAGCAAAGTCCTCATCTTTAGTTTGATGATTCCGTTGACTGGTTTTTCCTTCAAGCCACTGTGCAAATCTTTGCTCTTGGTTTATATCGTTTTTTTCAGACATAATCGAACTCCAAATGACCTTTTAATTTATCTAATGCGCTATACAATCTTGATTTTGCGGTATTTACCGATATGCCCAATTGATAGGCGATATCTTCAAATGTCGCATGTTGAAAAAATTTCAATTCAACCACCATTTTTTGATTAACCGGCAAAATTTGTAACGCTTTTTGAATATCTGCTGCTTGTTGTCCAGATGAAACATTGTGCTCTGGACAAGCATGTAAATCCTCTTCTTCCTGCTCAGGCACATCATCCAGTGACTGCATCGGTTTTTTACGTCGGTAAAACTCAATGCAACGATAATGAGCAATCTTAAATAGCCAGCCTTTAAATGGGCTATCACCCCGAAAAGATGACAAACTACGAAATACCGCAACAAATACATCTTGCATTAAATCCATGGCATCTTCTCTATTACTCACCATGCGCATAGTGTAATTAAAAAGGTGCTTTTCGTACCGCTTTACCAGCGTTATCCAGGCTGATTTTTTCCCAGCAAGCGCTTGCTTTACTAGCGTTTCATCGCTTCGTTCAAACACGCAATTTCCTATTTTTGTTATATAAAGTGATTAAATTTATTTCCATATCAGTATGCTACCTAGATTAACAATGATTCAATCAATTTATTATGATTTAACTTACTTGTTATTTATAAAGTAGTTTGAAGTTAAGAAATAGTTTGAAAATAATTATAATAAATTCATTCTTTGAAAAACATTAACTTCTTAGTCAAGTGGCCCTGCATTATCTTTCAATATATATTGTAACAATAACAACTCTCTAACCGCCAAATAAATGGGTTTTACTCTACCCTAAAATACGTTAATGTTAGCCATATAATTTCAGTAGTAGAGGTAGAACATGATCACAGCATCAGCTAGGCATATCCTTGTCGATACAGAAGAACAATGTCTAACATTAAAAACTCAGATTGAATCTGGCGACGATTTTGCAGAAATAGCGAAACAACACTCCAATTGCCCTTCTAAAAACCAAGGTGGCGCATTGGGCTCTTTTGGGCGAGGACAGATGGTCCAAGAATTTGATGAGGTAGTTTTTACAGCTGAACTCAATAAAGTACAAGGCCCAGTAAAAACACAATTTGGTTACCACTTAGTTGAAGTGACCAACCGCTCTGAATAATATTTATACCAGTTTCATTAAGTTTGTGATCTTGTTGTGCGCAGGAAAAATAATTCAGGGCAAGGCGCTCGATTGACTAATAGCTGGCTATTGGGATTGAGAGCAACGCAGCCTTGGAGTATTTTACCCCCACAAGTGGGCAATAACTTAGTGAAATTGGTATTATTGTGGGAATATCGCCTTTCCTTCACATCCATATGATCAAGGCATACCATACATCCTGTATATAAAAACCCTGCTAATAAGCAGGGTTTTTATTATTTAACAACAACGTTTACAGCTATTTATATTAAACACTATCAGGATCATAGCCGTGTTTAATTTTTTCGATACGCTCAATATGACGATGATGCGCTTTTAACGCCGCGACTGAAAATGCCCCAATAATCGCGACAATCGGAATTAATATCCCTAAGATTTCTGCACTCAATAACTTTTCTAACCATTCCATGAAAAACTCCTTTTTCAATTGATTTTTTTATTCTTCGAAGTAGGTTCCCCAACCATCATAATCAACTTTACACTGTTTGGCTAATTCAAACATTGCCTTTGTTTCATCCTTTAATATTTCTTCATCGAGTGGCTGCTCTGTAATAATATCAAAAGCAAAAACTTTACTACCATCTTCTAGCTCAGCGTCTTCTGGCTCTTCTGGCTCTAAACCCATTTTAAATGCCGCAACCGCCGCCTTTTCTAGTTGGTCAAAGTCAGCACAGGAAAAGTGGTGTTCAATAGTATGGTGAACTTCTTCGTTAGTGCCATCTTCGATTAACGCAGCCACTAATTCGTCAGTGTGTTCAAGCCAAGGTTGTAACTGTTCATCAATCATGATTCAGCCTCTTTGTTTATTTGTTCTAATTTCACTAACATTTGCTCTCGTGTGGTATTTGCAATAGCCCTTACCTTGTCTTTATTTACACCATCAAGTGAAACAGGCTCCATAAATTCAATGATCATTTTACCGTTATCCCAACGATTTAGAACCACTTTTTTATGCATGTTACTGGCACAGATAGGTACTATAGGTACGTTAGCTTGTAACGCGGTTCTAAAGGCTCCTGTTTTGAAAGGTAACAACCCTCGTCCATTACTCCTTGTTCCTTCTGGAAATAACCACACAGAAATATTTTTTTCATTGATTTTTTTTGCAGTTAAGGCAATCGTATTCATCGCTTTATTAGTATTTTTACGATCAATTAATATATTGCCTGTTAGCCAATACATTTGACCAAAAAACGGTATCCATTTTAAGCTTTTTTTACCCACACTAACGGTATTTGGTAACACGGCATTAGGCGCGGTAAAAATGTCATAACTATTTTGGTGGTTGCAAATATAGACGACAGGGGAACTATTCTTTACGGAATCGGGAATACGTAATTCAACATCTAAGCCTAATATTTTAGTAATTTTTCCTAAATATTTAGCCGTATGGTAAACATTATTACGATGAAAAGGCCTTACTATACAGAGCAGTATTGAGCAAACGCAGATGAAAACCAAGGCAATGGTCATTAAAATGATACGAGCAAAAGCTAACAACTTAATATCCTACATATTTTGAGAGATGCGAGTATACACTATTCGCCAGTACAAGCGCTAATTTTCAAAACATTGGCAGTATGAAAAATGCCCGACAAAACACATTAGCATAAGTAAAACCTATTATATAAAAACAGCAGTTGACGTAAAAAAATGTCACATAAATGTAAACAAACCGTAAAGACCATGATTATTTAAAAAAATATCACTTTCTAAAACATTCACTTAATGATTTTTACAAATTTTATTGCTTAATATGACCATCACTTTTTACATTCAAGGTCTATAGTTAAATGGTAGCCAATTTTAAAAACAAAACGTTTGCGATATTAAAAGCACGGTCTTTGGCTTAAGGAATCTCGAAGAAACACAAGGAAATAAGCATGATAAAAAAATTATTGCCCCTTGCCTTAATGGCAATGTGCTTTTCGGTCTTCGCTACCTCAACAATGAATAACATTGCGCCTGCTTTTAACAAGCAACATAGTGCTTCTGAGCAATGGGGGTTAGATGCGATCAACATTCCCCAACAGGTAACAATCCATAGCGCTGAATCGCTTGGGCTTATTCTCCCTAACAACTCATTAGATTCAAACAAAAACACTTTAATAAGCAGTGAAAATCATTGGTTAAACAAAACAGATAGCGCTAAAACTTTTCGCTTTAGTACGATTCAAACCACTTCTTTAAACTCAAATATCAGCAGTTTAAATGCCGGTTACTCAAATGGTAAATTTAGTGCGGAATCTGCGTTGATCACCCACTCAAATAACCTATTAACGAGCAGTCAGTTTTACTTACAAGGTAGTTATAGCTTAATTGATGGTGAATATTTCAACGTGTCTTTAACGGCAAAAATAGAGGCATTAGACGCTAAGTCAATCAGCAATTACTACGGTAAGGAAAATAATTTAACCAATGATAATTCAATCTTTAATCAGCCTGCCACCAATACCTCTGTTGGTATTGTTACTACCTATGCAATTAATAAAAACTGGAAAGTACTCGGAATCATTTCGTCAGTATCGCTTGATAATAAAATAGAAAACAGTCCCTTAATAGACAATAACAATCTGCATATGGCACTCATAGGCACCAGCTATTCATTTTAATGCCATAACTATGTCATTCTGTTAATCAAGTTATCGGGGATCGGTTTCTTTAAGTACGCTTAAAGAAGAGTTTTGTTGAAAAAAACGACTAAGGTTAGGCAAGTGATGCCATTTTGCTAATGATCTAAACTCAGCCCAGTCTAATAAACACCATAAACATATCGCCGGATAATGCCAATTTTCAAATGATCCTTGAGCTACTTCATCATCTAATACTTGCAATACTTTTTCTGTACGTTCGCGCTGTAAATTAAAAAACAAACCATCCTGCAGCGTGTCTACATTCGATCTTTTTAATAACAAAGTAGAAACTAATGAGTCGTTAACTGAGTCAATTAAAGTTAATAAATTCTCTTGTGCCCAAGTTATTTTAGGCTGTTGATATTTTTCTGCTAAATAGCGGAAAATTATCCGAGAATCATAGATACACTGATCATTATCAATCAAAGCAGGTACTTTTAAAGCCGGATTATTTTTAGTTAAAACTTGCCGGTCTTGCTCAGCAAAAATATCTAAATTAACAAACTGATATTCCTTCTCAGCCATATATATACGTAAACGACGCACAAAGGGTGAAGTAGTAGAACCTAAAAGTTTCATCATTTTTTTTATTCATACCTATTTAATTAAATTTATTTTAGAGTTACACGTAATTATGTCCCTGAAATTCCATCATATATTAAAACCTATACATTGACGCTCCTCTGCATCGACGTGAAAGGAATCACTAATGCCGTGAAGGCATGGATGCCTTAGAACGGTCATGCACCCGCGTCATACCGTACATCCTGTACATAAAAAACGCCTAACAAAAGATGTTAGACGTTTTTGATGATAAGGGAATTATATCAATCGGACTAATTTATTGATCCGTTTGGTATTACACGTTAATTAGAACAAGTCATCACTAATA
>Ga0209292_1004704_pt1 | contig 14270 bp, 15 predicted proteins | sample GOMGulsemesocosm_2_FD_184634 | JGI IMG/M metagenome (GOLD analysis project Ga0209292, IMG submission 184634) | Methane-oxidizing microbial communities from mesocosms in the Gulf of Mexico - GOM9C Gulf of Mexico (SPAdes) (version 2) | ecosystem: Environmental > Aquatic > Marine > Cold seeps... | reverse complement strand
CCATTGGAGCTAGAAGTGCCATAAAAAAATCTTGTATTGCGTATACTAAATCACTCATTGTAACGATTTTTATTTATTTTTATACCGACAAATATACAGTATTTTTTTTCTGAAAAAAGAATTACCTCATATGATTACAGCAATTTTTAACAAATCTAAACCAATTAACCTTGTATTGGCTTCATTAATACTTGTTTTTGGGTTTCTATTGGTTCAAATACTAAAAGCGGAATCGATAACTATTGATTTGTTTTTTTCTAAATTAGGAATAATCTGTATCGCTGTTTTAAATGTGCTAATAGTAGATTTTATAGTAAAAAAAAATGCGCTCTCAGGTCAGAATAGTTTTGTAGTATTGTTCTTTTCGTTGTTCTTTTTTTACTTCTGGGGTTTCTCTGATGATTATCAATTGGTGTTAGCAAATCTCTTCGTATTGTTAGCCTTACGAAAAATCATTAGTTTAAAATCACAATCAGCCACAACTAAAAAAATATTCGATGCTGCTTTATGGATTTGTATAGCGTCCTTATTTCATTTTTGGGCAATTTTGTTTATAGTAGTACTGTATGTGGGTATCATTATGTATTCGGCTAACTACTATAAAAATTGGCTAATTCCTATTATAAGTGTATTTGTAGTATTTATGATTGTAAATGCATTCGATTTAGTAATAAATAACCATTTTTTTCAGTTTTTAGATAGTGCTATTTTTACTAATTTATCAATATTTAAACAAAATAGTGGATTGTTAATAACGCTCTTTTTCTCAATAATATTAGTTGTTTCGTTAATTTTTCTGCCATCAGGAATCAGGTTGAAACTTCAGAAAAATAAAATATCATATTTAATTTTGGTAGTTGCATTAATTGTAGCAGCTATATTGGTTTCCATATCACCAAATAAAAGTGTAGCAATGCTCATATTTCTTTATTTTCCATTAGCAACACTGTTTACCAGTTTTTACGAAAAAATATCTAAACCTTGGTTACAATCCGTATTGTTGTATAGTATGATGATTGCTTCGGTTATTGGGTGCTTTATTGCGGTATAGCAGCTTGTGAAAAAGAAGTTTTAAGCTATAAACTATTAATTAACACTATTGTTTCTTTTTTGAAGTTTACCTAGTAAATATTAAGGCCATCAGTGGGAATAATATTGTATATTTGAATCTTTTAAAATGCAAATTATGTTTACAGATAAAGCAAATAAAATTTTTCAAGAAGTTATAGATACATATCATATCGTTGATGATCCTTATCAATCTTTTGAAAATAAATATGATAAAGAAAATGACTTGTTAGGACACTTGTTATACAGAAAAAGTTGGATTGATACGGTACAATGGCATTATGAAGATATTATTCGTGACCCAAATATTGATCCAGTTGCAGCTTTGGTGTTAAAGCGCAAAATAGATGCGTCTAATCAGGATAGAACTGACATGGTTGAATATATTGATAGTTACTTTTTAGAGCAATATAAATCAACTTCTGCAAAAAATGATGCTACCATAAATACGGAAAGCCCTGCTTGGGGAGTTGACCGTTTGTCAATTTTAGCATTAAAAGTATACCATATGAATGAGGAGGCTACTCGTGTAGAAGCTTCTGCTGATCATAGAGCTGCTTGTCAAGTGAAATTAGATGTGTTGTTAGAACAACGTGTTGATTTATCTACAGCAATTGATACGTTATTAAACGATATTCAAAGCGGTGATAAATACATGAAAGTGTACAAGCAAATGAAAATGTATAATGATGATGAGTTGAATCCAGTATTACGCTCTCAAAAATAATTTCATAGATAAGACATACTAAGCTTGTCGAAGTATTGTTTTCAGAATTTTATTCCCTTCTGAATGTCTAAATTACCAAAACACATACTAGTCATACGTCTCTCAGCAATGGGAGACGTTGCTATGTCTGTCCCAGTGATAAGTACTTTTGTAGCTACTCATCCAGAAGTTAAGATTACGGTTCTTACAAGGGCCTTTTTTGCTCCTTTTTTTTCAGAGATACCCAATATTACCGTTTTTGTTCCAGACTTAAAAAAGAAACATAAGGGTTTTGTAGGAATTTTGAAGTTATTTAAAGAACTTTTAAAGTTAGATATCGATGCAGTTGCTGATTTACATGATGTATTGCGGTCTAATATATTAATCCAATTACTACGTTTAAAAGGAATCCCATTCAAACAAATTGATAAAGGACGTGCGGATAAAAAAGAATTAGTCAGCTTTAAGAATAAGTTTTTCAAGCCATTAAAAGCAACGCATGAACGTTATGCTGATGTATTCAAAAGTCTAGGTTTCGATTTGAATTTAGAAGCAGCAGTGCTTTTGTCCAAAAAGGAACTTCCTAAAATGGTAAATGACTATATAGGAGAAACAGAGAAAAATCTAATAGGCATCGCTCCTTTTGCAGCGCATAAAGGAAAAATGTATCCTTTAGCTAAAATGGAAGAAGTAATTTCTGAATTGTCTAAAAATACTGATACAACTATCCTGTTATTTGGTGGAGGAAAGTCAGAGAAGCTACTTCTTGATGAAATTGCTGTAAAACATAACAACGTATTAAATGTCACCGGTGAATTTACTTTTCAAGAAGAATTGGCATTGATTTCTAATTTGGGTATCATGCTTTCAATGGATTCAGGAAATGGTCATCTTGCTGCTATGTTTGGTGTACAAGTTATTACTATTTGGGGAGTAACACACCCATATGCGGGGTTTGGGCCTTTTAATCAGCCAATGGAGAATCAGATACTTCCAGATTTAAATAAGTATCCGTTAATACCAACCTCTATTTATGGTAATAAATATCCAGAAGGCTATTTAGGGTGTTTTGATACGGTTCCTCCAGAAGCTATAGTTTCTTTAATAGAAAAACGCCTTAAAACTAATTAAGACGTTTTTTGGAAAAAATAAAATACCCGAATTTTATTTTTCCATTAATAGTTTCATTAAGCGCTCGTTTTGTTTTTTTAATTCTTCTACGGAAGTTTTAAGGGCTTCAATTTGTTCTTGTTGTTCTTGAATTGCTTTTACAGTTACAGGAATTATTTCGGTATATCGAACACCTAATTTGTCGTGTTTTATTCTAGTATATGTGTCTGGTGTATCTTCGTCTAATATTTTCCAAGAGTGGGTTTTTACGACCTCTGGCATAACTTCTAAAAGTTGTTGAGCAGAAAAACCTAAATGGGTTTCTTTCTGATTTCTAGGTATAGTTTTATCTCCAATAGTAGTTTTTTTCCATTGGTATGATAATGTTTTTAACTTCATGATGGTATTTAAACCATGTTTTAAATTCTGAACATTATTTTTTAATGTCATGTCTGAACTTACTGTTGGTGCGTTTACTAAATAGATGTCTTTCCATCTATTGGTTGCTGCCCCTATGTCAGCATCATCATCGAAGTATGGTAAAATACCATAATTGAAAGTAAATTCTGCAACTAAGTCTTCAATAACTTCAATAGAGCCAAGTCCAACCTGTGTTCCAGATGCTAAAGAACCATTCTGTACTTGAAAATGTAACCCTGCATCAATTGTTGTTTTACCAACTACAGCTGTTCCTGCATGATATACAAAACCTGTATTGTCAGAAACCCCAGGTCCTAGCCAATCCTTGTCTGATAAACTTGGATTGGCACCTATATTTTGCCATGTTGCATTTCCATTAGCATCAGATGCTAAAACTTTATCTACTCCTTGTTGTCCATCTTCCAATCTAAACATATAAGACCCAGCTACGGCTATTTGATTTTCGGTAACTAAAATATCATCAACAGCTGCTCCATAATCTCCATCTCCAGTATACTGAAAACGTAATGAATAGTTGTTTCCTATCACAACAGCCTGAGTACTTGAGTATGTAGCATCAGGGGTGCTGGTAGAGATGTTAATAAGTGTAGCGGATACTGTAGATGTAGTTTCGTTGAATAAGGTTACTATAAAGTCATCTGAGCCTCCATTGTCTCGATATCCATAATTAAAAGAAATATCTAATGAAGCTGTTGTTGGTGTAAAGGTTCCTTCTACTAATGTTTGATCTTGTACACAACTGAAGCTATACCTAATATAGGCTCTATTATCTGTGCAGGTTGTACAAGAAGCATTACTGCTGTTAAATGAGTCAACATGCCAAATGTTTGGTGAAGCCACACAGGTATTAGATCCTGCAGCTACAGATGTTACTCCTCCTGCTGAAAAATCATTAGAATATATCGTGGTTAATCCACCAGGGTTAGCAGGTACAGTGGTACCTGTGATATGAAATTTAGCAGACGGTGCAGCATTACCAATTGCTACGTTACCTGTGTTGGCATTATACATGTCGTTACCTACTACAGTCCAGTCGCTATCTGCGCCGCCAAAAGTTGTCCAAATGGCTCCATCATAATAATAAAAGCTAGGGGTGTTGTCTGTTTGGTAAATTAAAAGCCCTGTTGCTGGTGAAGCAATGGCATCTCGTTGTACTTGAGTCATTCTAGGAATTAAGATTCCTGAGGTTGTTGATGTGATGTCTAGTTGTGAGCTTGCATCAGGTGTTGTCGTTCCAATTCCAACTTGGGAATACGAAAATAAGCACGCAATCATGCATACTACAAGTGGTAGTTTTTTAATCATTGTTGGGTAAAAATTTTAAAGTCTATTAATTCGGTGGGTAAACTTACTTAAAACTCAATGAGTATATGTTAAAGCGCATTTAAATGTTGTAAAAACACGTTTTTAAGTTGAATAAAAAACGTTATGTAACAACTGCATTAGTTTATTTAGTTATTTTAACAAATTAGATTGAGGATTTTCTAAATAAAAAAAATAATACGTAAAAACGCCTTAAAATGAATTAAGGCGTTTTTGTTTATTCAGTATTCAGTATTAATGATTACACATTATCAAAATCGATTGCTACAATGCTACTTTTAGGTATTGCTTGACAAGCTAAGGTAAGTCCTTCTTCAATTTCGCTTTCAGTTAAAATTGAATTTTTTAACATTTGAACTTCTCCTTCTGTGACTAAACACATACAAGAACTACAAACACCTCCTTGGCATGAATATGGAGCGTCAATACCGCCCTTTAACGCAGCGTCTAACAAAGTTTCATTTTCTTGTACTGTGATTGTGTTTTCTTTATCATCAACTAAAACGGTGACTTGAGCCGTTCCGTCAAAATCAGCAGTAGGTTTCACTGGGATGACTTCTTTTACTGATGCGGTAAACAGTTCAAAGTGTATTTGGTCTTTTTTAATTTTATTTTCTTGCAATTTTTCAGAAACCAGATCAATCATTGTTTCTGGACCGCATAAATAGAAACTGTCAAAAGTTGTGTTTTTATGCTTGTTTTTTAGAATGTAGTTTATCTTTTCAGCATCAATTCTACCAAACAAGGCGTGGGTGTCATGAATTTGAGTGTAGGTATAATAAACAAACAAACGTCCGAAGTATTTTTTCTCTAATTCATGTAGTCGCTCGTGAAAAATTGTGTCGTCTGGAGTTTTATTTCCGTATAAAAGCACAAACGAGCTTTTTGGTTCGTGTCTGAGTACATCTTTTATCATGGATAAAACGGGTGTAATACCACTACCAGCTACAAATGCTCCATAATTTTTTTTATTATCAAGGTTGGTTTCTAAAGTGAATTTTCCTTCAGGTATACCAACATCTAAATGTTCTCCTTCTTTTAAGCGCGTATTTGCGTAAGTTGAAAAGATACCATCTTTTATTTGTTTAATAGCAACTCTTAGTTCTCCTGAATCAGGAGCTGAACAAATAGAATAAGAACGTCTAACTTCTTCTTTAAAGATGTTAGTTCTGAACGTTACATACTGACCAGGAATAAAAGAGTAATCTTCTTTTAAACCTTCAGGAATCTCTAAACTAATAGAAACAGTATCTGCGGTTTCTTTTCTGATGTTATTTATACGAAGTGAATGAAATCTACCCATGTGTTCTAAAACAAAATTTTGTCAAAAATAAATAATCTGGTTGGTATTAAAAATGATATTTAACATAAAATAATACCTAAGAAAACTATATACATAAATAATTTATGTATGTTTATGATAGAATTTAGAACTATGAGTAACTCAAAATTATATAAAGGAAGTTTAGCGACCATTATTTTAAAGCTGTTGTCACAACACGAAAAAATGTATGGCTATGCAATTACACAAAAAGTAAAGGGTCTTACAAAAGGAGGATTGAATATTACGGAAGGAGCATTGTATCCAGCACTACATAAATTGGAGGCTGAGGGTGTTTTAGAGGTAGAGGTAACGAGAGTGGATAACAGGCTGCGTAAGTATTATAAGTTAACAGAAAAAGGAGAAAAAGAAACCGTAAGTAAGTTAGCGGAACTGGAAGAATATATTAAAAATATGCAGGTGTTGTTTAACTCCAAATTTGGTTTGGAATAAGATGAATATATCAAAAGAAAAATTAGTAAAGAGTGGTCAATAACGTTTGTGATGCTATTTACTACAGTTTGAGCTCCATTGCTTATCTGGTTTATTAAATATTAGCAGCAATTTGCAGTGGATGATATAATAAAAGGGCATTTCTTTTTTCAACTAACCATGTGGTATGTGTTGTTTAAAACATTGATTGTGCATAAGAAATAATTGGAGCGAAATACCAAGGGGTTTTTAATTAAGTATGCTAAGAACTGGCTTTTAGTCTCAAAATAAGAATTGCTTTTCAGCTAAAAAAAAGTTATCTTTAAGAGATGTATTAATACTGGTCAGGCGGTAATTAAATAGCAACAATATTAAAAAGAAAACAGATGAAAAAAATTATTTTAATGGGGGCATTTGTAATAGCCTTCGCAGTACAAGCACAGGATAACGCTAGTTTTAAAAATGACGCAATTGAGTTAATAAAAGTCACAGGAGTAGATGCTGCTTTTGATGATGCAATTGCTCAAATAGGAGTTAATGTAGCAGATGAAAAAAAAGAAGCGTATACCAAAGAAGCGAAAGGAACCTTAGGTGCTTTGTATTCCGCTATGGGAGATTTGTATGTGAAAGAGTTTACACATGCAGAAGTTAAAGAGTTGATTGCGTTTTACAATACTGACTTGGGAAAAAAACTCTCTTTAAAACAGTCGATAATTAGTCAGAAGGCAATGTCTATTGGCCAACATTGGGGTTTTGATGTTCAGGGAATCGCTCAAAAGTATATAGGAACAGTAAATACAACTCCAAAAAAAACGACTAAATAAATTATTGTCTGACAGGTATTACAATACAAAAACTTACTAAAAAACAAGTAGAATAACTCCACACTTTTAAACAAAAACATTAGGTTTTTTTTTATGTTTTTACAAACAGAACTAGTAGATTATTTATCTAACGGAATAGGATCTCTGTGACAAAAAAAAACAGCAATCTAACTTTTGATAAAGCTTTATAAATTGAGTTTAAAAAATTTGGTGTATTCGGATTAACGGAACTGGTTACTGAACGGCAAAAAGCAATGAGTAAAAAATATTCGAAGCTAGTATTTAAAATTCTAAAGGAACATTATTACTTTTTCAAACAAAAACGTATTTTTACAATCTTATAGATACTAAAACAATTAAATTTTAGTTATTTATAGAATTAACTTCCTCGATGTAAACATTTGAGGAATGGGGTAGAACTATTATTTTTTTCTTTGAGGTAAACTTCGGGAAATTGAACCCACCAGTGGGATTAAACTAATATAGATTTTGGGTAAAAAAGCAATTCACATACTAGCGATACTACTAACAGTTTTTATACTTGTTGGTTGTTCGCGTAAAAAAGATAAGTTTCTGAACAGAGGATTCCATTCTGTAACAACAAAATACAATGTACTGTATAATGGTAATTTGGCTTATGAACAAGGTAAAGATGCGTTAATAGAATCATTTAATGATGATTATTGGCAAATACTTCCTGTTGAACGTATGGAAGTTAAAGAAGATTTGTTTCTTCCAGGAGCTTCAAAAAACCCTAGTTTCGAACGAGCAGAAGAAAAAGCTGTAAAAGGAATTCAAAAACACGGAATGAATATTGGTGGAAGAGAGAAAAATCCACAAACTGATGAGGCATACTTGTTACTCGGTAAAGCACGCTATTTTGATCAACGTTTTGTGCCTGCACTAGAAGCGTTTAATTATATTTTATATAAACACCCTTCCAGTGATAAAATAAATCATGCAAAAATATGGCGTGAAAAAGTAAATATCCGATTAGAGAATACTGACCTAGCTATAAAAAATTTAAAACGCCTTATTGAACAGGAAGAATTAAGTAAGCAAGATGTTTCTGATGCACATGCAATGTTGGCCCAAGCTTATTTAAATAACAAACATTTAGATAGCGCAATAGTACCTATTAAAATAGCGGTAGAAAACACCAAGAATAAAGAGGTTAGAGGACGTTTGGGGTATATGAAAGGTCAAATTTATAATAGGTTAGGATATAAGGATAGTGCAAACATTGCCTTTGATGAAATCATTGATTTAAAAAGAAAAACCTTGTGGATTTACTATGTGAATGCTCAAGTAGCGAAAGCGCGTAGTTTTGATTTTGATAAAGGAGACAAGCTTGCCTATTCTGAGTATTTGACAAAGCTATCGGAAAACAGAGAGTACAGACCTTATTTAGATAAAATATATAACCTAATGGCGGTGTATCACCAAAATACAAAGTCAGATTCTTTGGCGACGGTGTACTATAATAAATCGATTAAAAAAGCGACTCCAGATAACTATTTACAGTCCTTAAATTATAGAGCTTTAGGTGAATATCAGTTTGACGCTACTAACTATAAATCAGCAGGTGCTTATTACGATAGTACCATGACAAAGTTAAAGAAGAATTCTAAGGAATTTCGTTTCTTCAAAAAGAAAAAAGACAATTTAGAGGATGTTATTGCGTATGAAGATATGGCAAAACGCAATGATAGTATTTTGAAAGTACTGAATTATACTGATGATGAAAGAGTAGCTTACTTTGAAAAACATATTACAGGGTTAAAGGAGATAGAAGCTGCCAAAAAAGCAAAGGAAGCTGAGGCATTATTAGCTAAAGGTAATACGGTAGGTTTTCTGCCTGGTTCAGGAGGAAAGCAGGGTAAAGGGTCTACTTTTTATTTTTATAACCCAACAACTGTCGCTTACGGAAAAGATGAGTTTAGAAAAATATGGGGTGACCGAACATTGGAGGATAACTGGCGTATTAAAAATAAAAGCATCGTTATTAAGGATGATACTGTAGAGAATGTTGATGCGGATAAATTGAAGGATGAGGAAGAAAAGGATATATATACCACGGAGTATTATATTTCTCAATTGCCTGAGACAGAAAAGCAAAAAGACAGTGTGGTGACTAAAAGAAACTTTGCATACTATCAGTTAGGATTAATATATAAACAGAAATTTAAAGAGTATCCTTTAGCAAGTAAGCGACTGGAGAAATTATTAACATTTAAACCGAATGAGCGATTGGCTTTGCCGGCAAAATACCAGTTGTATAAAATATATGCGGAAATGGAAAGCAATAAACAGCAAACGGTAAAGCAGGATATCATTACAAATTATCCAGATTCTCGTTATGCGGAAATATTACGTAATCCAGAGGCATCATTAAGTTTTTCTGAAGGAAGCCCAAAAGTTGTTTACGAAAAACTATACAAGCAATTTGAAAATCAAGAGTACGAGTTAGTTGAAGAACAACTAAATAAGTACATCATTCAATTTGATGGAGATGAGATGTTGCCTAAGTACGAGTTGTTAAAAGCTGTAGTTGTTGGTAAAATAGAAGGGTTTGAAGCGTATAAGAAAGGAATTAATTACGTGGCGCTTAATTATCCTAATGCTGAGGAAGGAAAATCTGCTCAAACTTTGGTGCAAAAATCATTGCCAGTAATGGCTAATTCTAAATTTATTGAGAAATCAGAAGGAAGAAGTTTTAAGCTGGTTTATGTTTTTGATAAAGAAGCTCCAGAATTAAAAACGACTAAAGAAAATGTAGAAAAAGCGTTGAAGGACACTTATAGAGATTATTTAAAGGTTTCTACTGATTATTATAGTAGAAAACAAACCTTTGTGGTTGTTCATGGATTTATAACTCCAGAAGTTGCTACAAGTTTCCATTTGTTTTTAGATGAAAATAAGAAAAAATACAAACCTGGAAATATTTATGTAATTCCATCTTCAGAAAACTATAAAACGATACAAGTACATAAAAAATTAGCAGCATACCAAACTCCCCAAACACCCAAATAGATATGTTTTCAGAAAACAAGAAAAAGTCACGAGCTACAACGGCTGGGACTACTCAACAAAATAGAATTGTTCAAGGAACTAAAATAGTAGGAACTGTGGTTTCTGATGGAGGTTTTAGAATTGACGGTGAAATAGAAGGAGATGTAAAAACACAAGGAAAAGTTGTAATAGGACCTACGGGAAAAATAAAAGGAACCTTAACTTGTGCTAATGCTGATATTGAAGGAATGTTTAATGGGAAGTTAGTGGTTAAAGAAACACTTTCTTTAAAAAGTACTGCAACTATTGAGGGGGAAGTGTTAATTAATAAATTAGCAGTTGAGCCAGGAGCAACCTTTAATGCTACCTGTGCCATGGGGTCTGGAGTAAAGACCTTAAATACAAATTCAGTTGAAGAAAAAACCGCTTAATAAATACGTTCGGTTTACCGGAATCGCTTTTCAAATGGGAGGAACTATTTATTTAGGGAGTCTTTTAGGAGGGTGGTTAGATGGTAAGTTTCCTAACGATCATGAGCTGTATACTAAAATAGTTACGTTGTTGGCTGTTTTTGGAGCAATGTATGCCGTAATCAGCCAAGTGATAAAAATTACCAATCAAGATGATTAAAAGAATCCTTACTTACTTATCGATAATACTCCTTGTTTTTGTAGTGGTGTTTTTTGCACATCAATATGTGTTAGATAGTAAACAACTAGTTTTATCCTATTCCTTATTAAATGTGTATCTGTTTAATGCAATAGCCTCAATAATCATATATGGATGTATAGAATTAGTTGCTGAAAAATTACCTAGTCAAGCAGGGTATGCATTTTTGGCTTGTGTGTTTTTAAAGATTGGTTTTTTTGTAGTCATATTTCAAGCCACAGTTTTTTCTGAAGTAAGATTGGAGTTATTCCAGCGCTTATCATTAATGATACCTTTCTTTTTGTTTATTGTTATTGAAGCAGTTGGTGTGGCGAAACTATTAAACTCAAAAACGTTCTAGTTTTTGGTTAAAACCACTCTGTTAAGCTTAATAGCTATATTCAATAAATAAGCGTTTATCTTGTAATTTAATCTTATGATTACTTAGAATAAAAGATGTGTATAAATGCCAAACCCACTGGTGGGAACAAACAAAATTAAAAAAGCGTTTGTAGTTTTGATTTATTGTGTACCTTTGCACCGAAATTTAGAGAGCATAAGTTTTATATAGTATATAAGGTATGATGATGGCACAAAAATCTATTAAGTTTTTATTAACGCTAACTATAGCGTTGTTTTCAGTAGTAACGTTTGCACAACATGAGGAAGCTCATGGAGCAAAAGAAGGTCAACATGACACTCATGCTACTAGTGGTAACCAAGTAGATACACAAGAGGAAATTACTGCTTATATCAAGCATCACTTGCAAGATTCTCACGATTTTCATTTCTACACGGATAATAAAACAAATACACATTATAGTATTTCTTTACCTGTAATTGTTTGGACAAGTAAAGGATTAAGAACTTTTATGTCTTCAGCGTTTCATCATGATGCTGGACACACTATCGTTGAAAAAAATGGTGTAAGCTTAACTAAGATACATAGTAAAATATACGAATTAAATGCTGGAGCAACTGCTGTAGCATTTGATGATAAACACCACGCTACTAACGCCGCTAAAGTATTAGATTTTTCTATTACTAAAAGTGTTGTAGGAATGTTGCTAGCAGGGTTGTTAATGATATTAGGTTTTTCTTCTTTAGCAAGAGGATATAAAAAAGGAGCAATTCCTACAGGATTTGCAAGAGTTTTAGAGCCTTTAGTTATTTATGTAAGAGATGATATAGCTCGTCCAAACATTGGAGAGAAGAAGTACAGAAAGTTTATGGGGTTCCTATTGACGGTATTTTTCTTTATATGGATATTAAACCTATTAGGGTTAACACCATTAGGATTCAATGTTACAGGAAATATTGCAGTTACTGCTTGTTTAGCTATTTTTACAATGGTTATTTATATGACTAACGGTAGTAAAGATTTTTGGGCGCACACTTTATGGATGCCTGGAGTACCAAAGATATTACGTCCGTTTTTAGCGCTAATAGAGTTAGCAGGTTTTGTGTTAATTAAACCTTTCTCATTGTTAATACGTTTGTTTGCAAACATGACGGCAGGTCACTTTGTTGTAATGAGTTTAATTGCGTTAACAATAACTATGAAGGAAGCTTTTGGACCAGTTGGTTCAACAGGGATGTCATTAGTATTGTCATTATTTATTATGCTAATAGAATTGTTAGTAGCGTTTTTACAAGCATTTATTTTCACGATGTTATCATCGTTATTTATAGGGATGGCTGTTGAAGAACATGACGCTCACTAAAAGTCAATATTGTTGATTTTTAGTTCCCATGAAAATGGGAATCTCCTTTGAAAAAAGGAACATCTTCGAAAGAAGAACCAAAATCCTCTTAGAGGTGTCTACTTGAAAAAGGAGATCTGAATAAGTATAATTTTGTTTAATATATATATAAATCAATTAGTTATGTACAATTTAATTGGAGCTGGATTAATCGTAATCGGTGGTGGAATCGGACTTGGTCAAATAGGTGGAAAAGCAATGGAAGGTATTGCTCGTCAACCTGAAGCGGCTGGAAAAATTCAAACTGCGATGATTATTATTGGAGCATTATTGGAAGGATTAGCTTTCGGTGCTTTGATCTTAGGAAAAGCTTAATAAGCGATTCAGACAAAAAGAAGAAACAATATCCTGTAACGGTTGGTTACAGGATATGTTTTAAGCAAAAAACTACTAAATAGTAATAACTAAGTTAATTTTGGCTTTTGTGAAAAATATGCCAAGTGTAAAAAGTTAAACCTACTGGTAGGATTAAACAAGAATAAAGAATTAGTATCACGATTTAAAAAGATATCAAATGGAGCAGTTATTAAATGATTTTTCACCAGGATTGTTTTTCATGCAAGCAATCATCTTATTAATATTAATAGTATTAATGCGTAAATTTGCTTGGAAACCAATTTTAGACTCTTTACAGAGTAGAGAAGAAGGTATTCAAAATGCGTTAGATGCAGCAGAAGATGCAAAGAAAGAAATGCAAAACTTGAATGCTGATAACGAAAAGTTATTAAAAGAAGCTAGAGCAGAACGTGAAGTAATGCTTAAAGAAGCTCGTGAAATGAAAGATCAGATTGTTGCTACTGCAAAGCAAGAAGCACAAACTATCGCTGATGATATGGTTGTTCAAGCTAAAGCTACTATCACTAGTGAAAAGCAAGCTGCAATGTCAGAATTGAAAAATACAGTTTCTGGTTTGGCATTGGAAATTGCTGAAAAAGTAGTTAGACAAGAACTTTCTAATAAAGACAAGCAATTGGAATTAGTAGAAAAGTCATTAGCTGAAGTTACTTTAAACTAATATTAAGTAAAGATGAAGGGAACTAGAGCAGCAATTCGTTACGCAAAAGCAATTTTAGATTTAGCTAAAGATCAAAATACTACATCAGTAGTTAATGATGACATGAAGCTAATTACAAATACTATTGCAGACAATAAGGAATTAAAATCTTTGTTGGATAGTCCTGTTGTTAAATCGGCTCAAAAAACAGCTGTTTTAAAAGACGTTTTTGCAAATGCCAATACTATTACAACTAGTTTGGTTGATGTATTAGCTACAAATAAAAGGATAGTACTTATAGGAGCAATTGCAACGGAGTATACATCTCTTTATGATGAATCTCAAGGATTCCAAAAAGCACATGTTACTACTGCAGTACCTTTAACTGATGAAATGAACGCGAAAGTGTTAGCAAAAGTTAAAGAACTAACAGGAAAAGAAGCATTAATTGAAAACACAGTTGACGAATCTATTTTAGGAGGGTTCATCTTACGTGTTGGCGATTTACAATATAACGCAAGTATTGCGAACAATTTTAATAAGTTAAAGAGAACATTTTCTCAAAATTAATTACGAATTACTTTAATTATCAATAAAAATGGCTGAAGTTAAACCTGCTGAAGTATCG
>Ga0209292_1004702_pt1 | contig 14272 bp, 12 predicted proteins | sample GOMGulsemesocosm_2_FD_184634 | JGI IMG/M metagenome (GOLD analysis project Ga0209292, IMG submission 184634) | Methane-oxidizing microbial communities from mesocosms in the Gulf of Mexico - GOM9C Gulf of Mexico (SPAdes) (version 2) | ecosystem: Environmental > Aquatic > Marine > Cold seeps... | reverse complement strand
TTGGCGGCCTTGAGGATACAGCCACAGGAGCGATAGTTCTGCTCCAGTTTGATGACGTCCAAACGTGGGAAATCAGTTTGTAATCTGACCAGGTTTTCTGGCACTGCGCCGCGCCATGCGTAGATCGACTGGTCATCGTCGCCTACCACGGTAAAGGCCTGTCGTACGCCAACCAGTTGTTTTACCAGCAGATACTGGCTTTCATTGGTGTCCTGATACTCATCCACCAGCAGGTAGCGGATTTTGTCCTGCCAGCGGTCTAGAATGTCCGGGCTGTCCATAAACAGCTTGGTGGGTAGTAAAATCAAATCATCGAAATCTACTGCGTTATAGGCGCGCAGCATGCGGTTGTAGAGCGCATATACATTAGCGATGGTGACGTCATTACCGGTTTTCGCCTGCGCCAAAGCAGTTTCCGGCTCAACCATGGCGTTTTTCCAATTAGAAATCTGGTGTTGCGCTTGATTAGCGAGTTCACGAATCTGGTCGCCTTCACTGGGTAGTAATTCTTTAATAAGCGTGAGAGCGTCGTGGGCATCAAACAGCGAAAAGCCGGGCTTGATACTCAGCTGTTTGTATTCCTTGCGGATAATCGTCAGTCCCAGGTTGTGAAAAGTACTGACGCTGACAGCCTTGGCGGTATCGCCTTTGAGTTGCTTGCCAACACGCTCTTTCATTTCACGTGCGGCTTTATTGGTAAAGGTCACCGCATAGATGTGGCGCGGCTCAATGCCGACCTTATTGACCAAGTGGGCAATTTTGTGGGTGATTACGGTGGTTTTACCACTGCCTGCACCGGCTAAAACGAGAAGAGGTTTGTCGTTGGTGACGATAGCCAGTTGTTGCTGTTTGTTGAGTTTTGACAAGTAAGGAAGCTCGGATAAACAAATGACGGGCAATTCTAGCAACGCAAAGTGATAGGGAACAGTTTTGTTCGTTATTAATGATTGTTAGTCGTAATACTTTTAGCATATAAACAATATAAAAAAGCTGTTTAACTCAAAAACTATAAAAAAAAATTGTATAAACTATACTCTGAAATAATTCCTGATAATCCTGGTGAAAGGGTATGCCGAACGAACAGTTTGTATTACTGATAGATGTGATGGATTCATCACGTTTAAAGGATCGACAGGCTTTGAGTGTTTCTCTTGGCGAGGCACTGGCTGAGCTGAATAGACAGTTTGCGCCACAGTTGTTAGCGCCCTTTGAGATTACTCGCGGTGATGAAGTGGCTGCAGTGCTGACATCGGCGCAGCCGTTGTATCTTATGTGCCGGGTGTTAAATGATTTTTTGCATCCGGTGAAGTACAGACTGGTATTGTGTTATGGCGAGTTAACAGCGGGGCTGGAAACTCGCCGTAGTACGGTGATTGATGGCCCGGCTTTTTATCAGGCTCGGCAGATGATGTTGCAGCTGAAACGTACACGGCGCTCTGTTGCGTTATCTTCGCGAGCCGAGCATGTGGATCCTGTTCTGCAAAGTATGATGAACATGCTGTTGTGGCAGTGGGGCGGCTTTACGGCGTTGCAGCAGCAGATAATGAGCCTTTATCTGCTGCATCGGAATCAGGTAGCGGTTGCTGGTATTGTTGGACGCAGCCAGCAGCAGGTGCAAAATACTCTGCAACGGTGCGGTTGGGAAACCATTGAGGAGGGGGAACGGCAGGTTAAGCACCTGTTGCTACTATTGCAGCGGGCACATCGTTGATTTTTTCGGATAAATTTACCTCAAGCTGGCTTCAATTAAAATTAGTCGTGAGCCACAATAAGTATCAATTCGCGTAAACAACAAACATCCCTGTTCATTTGGTGGTTATGCCAGTCGCAGCGTATCCAGCGGTATGGGCTTTTCAATATGGTAGCCCTGTAAATAATCAATGCCAATTTCGAGCAATTTTTCCTGGATGGCGGCATTTTCAACGTATTCAGCGATGGTTTGCTTGCCCATTAGGTGCGCCATTTCGTTGATGGATTTCACCATGGCGAAATCATGGGTTGATTCGGCAATACCTTTGACAAAAGCGCCATCAATTTTCAGGTAGTCGACAGGTATTTTCTTGAGGTAAGTATAGGAGGATTGTCCTGTGCCGAAATCATCCAGTGCGAATTTGAAGCCCAGCTCCTTGAGCTCGGCAACGACTTCCATGGCGTCGGTGAGGTTAATCACGGCAGCCGTTTCGGTTACTTCAAAACAGATTTTGTCACGTGGAATGTTAGTCGCCAGAAGCTCATCCAGAATGAAGTCCATTAGCGTTTCATCATTAAGTGAATGACCAGACAGGTTAATGGTCAGGCAGTCAATCTGAGCCAGTTGTTCGCTGTTCGCCATTGCCCAAGTAAAAACATTTTGAATGACCCAGCGATCAACGGCCTGCATGCGGTTATAACGTTCAGCGGCCTGGATAAATTCGCCGGGCGCCAGATGAATGCCCAACTCGTCTTCAATAGAGAGCAGAATTTCATAATGGGGTTTTTTATTATCGGCTGAAGCAGGCATGATTTTTTGGCAGCGTAGTTTAAGGCGCTCTTCATCCAGGGCCTTGTTGAGTTGAGCGAAATTGTTCATCACTTCTGCACGGACAGCCTGCTCTTTGTCATTGGGCTGGTAAATATGGACCTTATTACTCCCTGCTTCCTTGGCGGAGAGTCGAGCGGAGTCAGCGGCATTGATAATAGTGGCGGTGTTTTCAGTGGCTTCGTCTACAGCCACAATGCCGATGCTAGCGCCAACGGTATAGGTTTTGTTGTCCCACTTGAAACGGTACTCTTGAACGCTGTCCTTTATTTCTGAGGCGAAATTCCTAGCGCTTTGAATATCGGTATCCTTGAGAATAAACAGGAATTCGTCACCGGCAATACGCGCAACAATATTCGGGCTTTGAACGCAGGCTGTTAGTAGTTTGCTGATTTCTGTGAGTAATGTGTCGCCCGCATCATGGCCACAGGCATTGTTGATGACCTTGAACTGATCAAGATCCATATGACAAACGGCATGGTGGGTTTGATAGCGTTTTGCTTGTGACAGTGTGTGATTTAATTCGCGTTCAAATTGCTTACGGTTGATGAATCCGGTGAGCTCATCGTGGCTGGCTTGATAGCTCATCTGGTCGTACATATCCTGCACCATGGCATCCAGGTTCTGATCGACAAAGGGCTCGTCGGGCGCGTCTATCAATTTAGCGTGGCCGCTTTGTAAGTGCTCAGCCATTTCACGCAAGCTCAGCTCAACTACCTTCATGCCCTGATGGTTTACGAAGACGAATTTGTGGTGATCCTGGCCAATCCAGGCCAGGTGCATTTGTGTTGCTTTGTCACCTTCTCCGTATTCAACCCAATTACCAACCCGCAGGTTTCTGGCACGGCGTACCCAGCGTGATAAGGCTTGACTCTGCACGGCTTCGTCGTCGATGTAACAGAAGGCATCGTCTGGTGTGGAAAGGAATTCGTCAGCATTAACAAACTCTGGCGCAGGTGCGTTTTGTTCTGGATTAAAGAGGTTTTCCAGTGTCGGCAGAAGCTTATTCATTTGTGCCTGACCACCGGGCGCTTCTTTGATGCCAATGGTGATAATTTTAAGTAGTCCGGTACCCTGTTGATGCAGGGCCTCCAGATTGCTTTCCGGGCTGAACAGCGCAAGTGATTTGATCACATTGGCGTAACTTTTCCAGATGGCACTTTCCTGGCCGTCACGCAGCAGCGTAAAGACCAATAACTCCCGCCAACCCTGATTGATCAGGTCAACCAGCACTTTAGGCACCTGTTTGCTTGTCAGTTGCAGTTCAATGAAACGGCGAATAGTGTATTTACCCTTTTCGATGGTCTCGAGACCATCGCAGGACTTAACCAGGCGTTCAGTATTACGTTGGGTGATGGACTCCTGTTTGATGATAAGCTCATCAAGTTCGTTGGCAGCGGTGTTGAAGACACTGGTGTCTTGATCAAAGTTGTGGCTGATGTGCTCGATAGCCAGGGTGATTTTCTGTTCATTTAGCGGACTTAACTGGCCGCCGTTATAACCCAGTCTCGCCAGTCGATTAAGCACCTGCCTAGCGGGGTGGTTGGCATCTTCAAAAAAACTTTCATCCTGAATAAAGATTTTAAGCAGGGGTATTTCGAGCTGCTTGAAAACTGGCTTGATGGTGTCTGACAGGTGCTGGTTGTTATCCATAGAGCTTAAAAATTTGTCAGTAACATCAACGGCCGTATTGTCGCGCTCACTCAGCGTTTGCTCTGCCCCCAAGCAGTCTGCCAGACGAAGTCGCAAAGGCTGATCAGAAGCCGTTTCGGTTTCTGGATCAGGCTGGTCTTTCGGGCGGCTTTGTAATTGAGTGAGTTGTGAAAGCAATTGCTCGGTCGCTATTGGTGGCAGACTTTGTTGGTTGCTTGCTGTTGTCGCCGCGCCGGGGGCTTGCTGCAGAGATAGCAGGTTATGAACTGCTGATAGCGGCTGTGTGGAACTAATTTGAGCCGGTTTTGCTGGATGCTGTGCCTGTTCTGCAAGGCCTGTGGCCATGCTGGCTGGGCCGGGGCCAGCACCGGGGCCGTGTGGTTGTTCTGTTGCTGATTCAGAGGCCTGTTGGAAGTCGACAACATTGTCAGACGATTCTGATCTTACTGCTTGATAGACAATGACCGGTAACACATCGTTTTTGATGAACAGGTCGTTTAGGGTGACATATAACCGTTTAAGCTCTTTAACAATGATCTGAGTTTCAAAGGCTTTCAGTACCGCCTGCATCATTTTTCGCGGCAGCGCCAAGGGGGTAATGGCGCGGTAAAAAGCATGGCTGATATAGGTTGGGTTCAGCGGGTTGTTCTTATGGTTGACCTCGGCGCCTGTGAGCTCAGTCATACGTAGTTGCAGGTCGTAGAGGATTCCCCTGTAATGTTGATCAGCCCGGTTAATGACGACCTTTACCAGCAGCCAGTCTTCAAAATCATCCTTTTCAACCAATGATAGGGTTTTTGGGTTTTCGCTGGGCATGGATTCGGGCAGTGAAACCGGTTGGCCTGATAGCCAGTTATCAACTTCCTGCTTTAGGGTGTATTTGAAGCTTTCGGCTATACGGATTTGATATTTTTTTAAACGGCTGGCTGTGTCAATAAAGGCAGACGATTGCTTGTTATCTTTGGCGTGATCAGCTCTGTTATACAGCTCTTCTTTGATAGCCTGGAATAGAGTTTTGTCTGTGCTGTTGGCAAAGGCTTCAACCAGTCCCCGGCATTTTTCTTTTAACTCGGCATAATCTTGATGAGCTACAAATTCTGCTTTAACTGCAGGTTCCTTGGCGAGTTTATAGAGTGCGTGAATAGCTTCGGGATTGTTATGGGTGATCTGTACGCCGATGGCGCGATCCATAATGCGGGCAACACGGACATGTAAACGATAATTAAGCTGTAATATCCCGCTGCTTTTGAAATCAACAAACAGAGAGTCATTAATGCTCAGGGGCTGATGCTGTTCCGGGTGGTCATCGTGAAAGGCAATAAACAGACCGGTTTTGCAAAAATCTTTGAGAATGCAAGGGGTAGGGCTTTGTTGAGGGCTGGAAAGGTGTCCCAGGTGGTGTAGTGCTTGTCGGGTGAAGGACCTTTTTTCCACGATGAACTTTTCCTTAGTGCGCGAAATTATTTAGATCGTTAAATGCGGCAGAAAATGTGAGCGCGCTGCTGCCTAAGGGGAAAGTATGGCAGGCAGCATAAAATTTACAAGCAACAGCTGGCTGATATAAAGGAAGCGCGCCCGAGACAGAGGGTGAATCGGGCGATAAAAAATTAGCGTCGTGAACCCTGTGGTGGACGCTTGCTCGGGCCTGAGCGTGAGGGTGATTTTTTGGTCATCTTTGGGGCTTCAAGTAAAAGATGCTCTGGCGGTTGCTTGCAGGGCACGTTGTTACCCAGTAATTCCTGAATCGGGATGAGATTAAAGGAATCGTCTTCACAGGCAAAACTAATGGAGGTGCCGGATTTACCTGCGCGGCCAGTGCGGCCAATACGGTGGATGTAATCCTCCGGCTCTTCGGGCAAGGTGAAGTTAATGACGTGGCTGATACCGTCAATGTGAATACCTCGGCCAGCGACATCAGTCGCTACCAGTACGTTTAGTTCGCCTTTTTTAAAGGCAGCCAGCGTCGATACGCGTTTATTCTGGGCGATTTCACCGGATAACAGGCCTACTTTGAAGCCGTGTTTCTGTAGGCTTTCCTGCAGGTGACGGCATTGGTCACGACGGTTAGCAAAGACAATAGTGCTTTCCACTTCATCCTGTTTAAGGATGTTGTAGAGCAGAGCGTATTTATCCTGTGTTTCAGTGAGATAGATAAACTGCTCAACGGTATCGGTGGCAATGCTGTCAGGTTCAATTTCGATGGTGACAGGGTCCTGAGTCCACTGCTCCATCAACGTCATCACTTGAGGCGTAAAGGTGGCGCTAAACAGTAACGTTTGGCGGAAAGCCTTTTTAGGCGTCTGGTTAATGATACGACGAACCTGTGGGATAAAGCCCATGTCGAGCATGCGATCGGCTTCGTCAATGACCATGATTTCCACCAGATCAAGGTGAACATCGTCATTGCTGCAGAAATCCAACAGGCGACCAGGCGTGGCAACCAGAATGTCGTTTAATTCGTTATGCAGGCGGGTCTGCTGTTTGGCATAGTCCATGCCGCCCACCAGCGTGTGTACCTTGAGGTCGGTGTGCTTGCACAGGCCAACGGCATCGTCGGCAATCTGGATTGCCAGCTCGCGAGTGGGTGCAATAATTAGCGCGCGGGATTCGCCAGCAAAACGTTTCTCTTCAATTGGATTACGCAATAAATCTTCAATAATAGTAACCAGAAAGGCCGCAGTTTTGCCCGTGCCAGTCTGTGCTTTACCCACAATATCGCGTCGTTTCAGCGTGTGGGGCAGGGATTCTGCCTGGATGGGGGAGCAGTACTCAAAGCCCACATCGGCAATGCCGTGCATTAAAGGTAAAGATAGGCCAAGGTCGTGAAAGCGAGTTTTTCCCTCAACTTCCGGTACTTGAAACTGTGATAAATCCCAAGCAGCTTTTGGTTTGTTGCGGTTGCCTGAATTGCGCTTGGCAGGCTGTTTTGGTTTGTCGGCCGCGGGAGTTGTGTTTTTGCTGGACTCCGGTGCGGGTGAAGATTCCGGTGCTGCTGAGTCCTTTGAAAAGAGTTTTTTTATCAACGTCCTGACTTACCATAGAAGTTCAAATTGGCGCGCAGTATAGCATAAACAATGCAGGGAAACTCAGACAGTTGAGATAGCTGTTTGGGGGAATCTAATTAAAAGGCTTGGTACGTCGTTCTTTGACGTTGAACCCTACAAAAATAGTGGCAAAAATGATTGTTGCAGGACTGCTGGAGGACCAAATTGATACGTTGGACGGGATGTGTTGAATGCTGGTGCCCCCGGCTGGAATCGAACCAGCAACTAAGACTTAGGAGGTCCCTATTATATCCATTTAACTACGGGGGCAGCAGGCGCTCATTCTACTCATTCGCGCAGTGCTGTGCCATAGCAGGAATCAGAGAGTTTTTTATTTGCGGCATATTGATGAACGGCTTCATCAAAGGCCTTAAATAGCGCCTGTGATACGGAGTCAGTGGCAATATGCCATTCCGGGTGCCATTGAGTAGCCACAAAAAAATGCTCGTTGTTCGGCAACTTGAAGGCTTCTGGGGTGCCGTCAGTGGCGATACCTTCCAGCGCTAATGTCTCGGCGAGATGGTCTACACCCTGGTGGTGCAATGAGTTAATTTCGATATGTGTTGTGCCCAGTAGTTGATGTAGGAAACCATTAGCCGTCAAGTTGATTTCATGGCTTGCTTGATACTGCTGGTCCTGAGGCAAATCCATGTGCTTGGCGTGGTCTAGGTTATCCTCAAGTTCTGTCAGTTCCTGATGCAGCGAGCCTCCGAGTGCAACATTGATTTCCTGAAAGCCTCGGCAAATACCAAAAACCGGTAGTTTGTTTTTCAATGCTGAGTCAATCAGGGTAAAGGCAGAGATGTCTCGTTTTAAATCGAATAGGGTGTCTGGTTTGCTGGTCGGTCCGGCATAGCGGCTCGGGTGAACATTAGTGCGGCTACCGGTTAATAAAAGACCATCAAGAATTTGGCATAAGGCGTCTGCATCGCAGCTGTCGTTTACGCTGACTGGAACCAGCAGCGGTGTGCAGCGGGTCCCCTCAGTAATGGCGCGAATATACTCTTCGGCAACACCGTGGAATGGTCGATCTGCATTGCCATCACGGCCGAAGGCGTCACAGATAATACCGATAACGGGCTTATGTGTTTTGCTCATAGCTGCTCCAAATGTTTGTTAACAGTCTAGCACTCCAGCGCTGAGAATAAATGGCCTCTCAGCACAAATGGCTCGCGGAATGAATCGTTGTTTACGCTGTCCATAGCTGCAATGGGGCTTTATGATGCGCCCTAATAATTTCAATAACTCGGACCCGCTATGCTTGATACCCTGTCGCTGCTGCAAACCACTGATTTCCCCGCAATCAGGCGATCTACGTTGGAAAAGCTGCAGGTTAATCTGGGCTATTTGTGCAACTTAAGCTGTGTGCATTGCCATGTGAATGCCGGACCGCGCCGTACCGAATTAATGGACCTGGCGACGATTGACCTGGTGATCAATTTTTTAAAAACGCAGGGCATTCGGGAGCTTGATCTTACCGGTGGTGCGCCGGAGATGAACCCACATTTTAAATATTTGGTGACAGAAGCTCGCAAGCTGGGCGTGAATGTCGTGGACCGCTGTAATCTGACCATTTTATTGGAAGAGGGTTACGAGGACGTGGCCACGTTTCTAGCTGAACAGGGTGTTGAAATTACCGCTTCTCTACCCTGCTATGCAGAGCAAAATGTTGATAAACAACGTGGCAAAGGGGTTTATCAAGACAGTATTGAAGCGCTTAAAATGCTTAATCAGTTGGGGTATGGTAAAGCTGATACGGGGTTGAAGTTGAATCTGGTATTTAATCCCTCAGGTACAAATTTACCGCCTGCTCAAGAAGCTCTCAAGGTTGATTACCAGCGCGAGCTTAAGCAGCGTCACGATATTGAGTTTAATGATCTATTTGTGATTACCAATATGCCCATCAGTCGTTTTGGCAGCATGCTGCTTTCCAAGGGATTGTTTGATGAGTACATGACATTGCTCAAGGATAATTACGCTGAGCATAACCTATCAACGCTGATGTGCCGTTCGCTAGTCAGTGTTGATTGGCAGGGGTATGTTTACGATTGTGATTTTAATCAGATGTTGCACCTGCCAATGATTGCCTCTGATAAACCCAAGCCCCACCTTAGTGACCTGATGGCAGGTGGTTTGGATGGCCAGGATGTTCGCGTGGCTGACCACTGTTATGGTTGCACAGCAGGGCAGGGTAGTAGTTGCGGCGGTGCGTTGGATTAGGTCTGCAATTGTCTTGGGAATAAAACCTCAATGAAACTGACGATCATTGTGCCGGTGTTGAATGAGGCTGACGCGTTGGCGAGCTTTCTTCAGCACTTACAGCCGTTGCGTGAGAGTGGGCATCAGCTGATTGTGGTGGACGGCGGCAGTAGTGACCAAAGTCTTGCTGTAGCTGAATCATTGAGTGATTTGGCGCTGCAATCGCCAGCGGGGCGAGCTCGGCAAATGAATGCTGGAGCCGCTCGTGCAGAGGGGGATTGGCTGTTGTTTTTGCATGCCGATACCTGGCTACCTCAACCGTTTTTTGGATGGATCGAACAAATAGCTCAAAGTGATCTAAGTTGGGGGCGTTTTAATGTGTGCCTGAGTGGCAAGCGACCGATTTTTCGAGTTATTGAAACCTGTATAAACTGGCGTTCGGCGCTGTCCGGTATCGCGACGGGTGATCAGGCGATATTTGTACGCCGTCAATTATTTGAAACCCTGGCTGGTTTTGTGGATGAGCCTTTGATGGAAGATATTGATCTGTGCCGCCGCCTGCGTAAAATTAGTACACCGCTTTGTCTCAAGCAACAGGCTCAAACTTCTAGCCGTCGTTGGGAATCACGAGGTGTTTTGCGCACGATTTTATTGATGTGGGAGCTCCGGTTCCGCTATTTTTTTGGCGCCTCACCTGCTGATTTAGTACGACGATATTACCCCTCCAATTGAGCGTTCCTCCGTTAATATGAAGTTTCCTAATGCGTGTATTCTGCAATTTGCCAAGGTGCCCCGTGCGGGGCATGTAAAAACTCGCTTGATTCCTGCTTTGGGTGATAATGGCGCTTTGCAGTTACATAAAAAGTTACTGCGCCATACCTGGGAAACACTGAGTGCCTTTCAATTGTCATCAATGCAGCTTTGGTCTGATAGTTCTGAGTCTGCAGAGTTTTTCAACACGTTATGCCCACCTGTTAATGAGCCGAGAGTGCAGCAGGGCGCTGATTTAGGTCAGCGTATGAGTCATGCCATTGAGCAGACGCTGCTGCAATACGAAATGGTTATTGTGGTGGGCAGTGACTGTCCGTTGCTGGATGCAGGCTATCTCGCTGAGGCTTTTGAGTCGCTGCAACAGGGAAATAATGTGGTGCTAGGGCCTGCCAGCGATGGGGGCTATGTATTGATCGGTATGCGGCGATTTTATCCCGAGTTGTTTGAGGACGTTAGCTGGGGTAGCGATCAGGTTTTACTGCAAACTCGGGAAAGGCTACGGAGCATAACGTGTCAGTGGTATGAACTGCCGGAGCGCTGGGATGTGGATCGCCCTGCGGATTTAGAAAAATTATCGGCGCTGGAATTGTTCTAACGTACTGAGCCAAATGAGTTTTATTTTGTTTCCAGTCGACGTGCTTCGCGTTGCAGGAAATAGACAAAACGATCAACGGTTCGCTGCCCTGCTTTATCGATCCCCATAAATTCAAAACCGCAGGTTGTTTCCTTCATTTCACGGCTGAAGGAGGCATGCTTGAGCTTAAGCGGGTAATTAATGCTATTACCATCCGATAATTTAATTTCAACCCGCTCAAAGATTTCACTGCGTACTAGCTCGGGTTCAATCTCACCTTCAAAATTGATGCGGCAGCCAGTAATGGAAATATCGAATAGACGACCGGTGAGCGTTTGATTACGTTCTTCTGATTTCAGGGTGGCCTGTGTGTTTAAGGCGCGGGGTACCAAGGCTCTGAATGAGCCGCGGCGTTGTTGGTAGATCATTTCGTCAGGCAGAGGAATGCTGTAAAAAGCGATACCGTTTTCAGTGCCAGAACCGCTGATTACATTGGGGCGGAAAAACAAACTGACCCCACCGTGGCTGCCACGGATGGAGAAGGGCAGGTTTTGCATCGCTAGTATATGCCCATCTTCGGGCGCGACTTCATCGATAATCAGGTGGTTTCGATCAAGATCGGTTTTTAGAATGATGCTGGTAAAGTATTTGTCACTACCCTCGAATTTAATGGTGATGGGCGTGCGGGATTTCTGTACAGAGGACAGGATGCTGAAAATCTGTTGTTTGTTGGTGAGGCTGCGTACCCCAACAACCCCTTCGGCGTTATCCGATGCTTTTTTGGTTTCCAGTGCCATAGGCTTGTGTCAGTTACCTTTGAATACTGATGAAGAAATTAATAGCACCTAGTGTAAATGCGCGGTATGGATATGCAACCCCTGTACCGCGATCTGTCATCAGGCTTTAGCCAATGAATGGCCGCCGCCGACGGAGCTGGATTTGCCCGTGTCGTTATAAATTCTCTGTTGGCCTGACTGGCCGCGCAGAATGTTGAGTAAGGTCTCAACTTGTGTTTTTGAGCGGTGTACGATGGTGCCGTTAACCTGGTTGGCGTCTTTGCAGGTTTGTAATTTTTCTTTCAAGGCCAGCCATTGTTGTTTCAGTTGGGAGGCTGCAACGGGCAACGACTCAAGGTAGTTTTCCATACCGAGTTCATCGCCATTAAAGCCGGCGCTTGCGAGAAGCTGGCTGCGAGCTGAGGCATTTTGTTCGAGCTGCTTTAGAAGGCCAGTTTTTTGTTCGAGTACTGATTGGATGTTAGCCGTATCGCGTTCTTTGAGGGCGCTACGTTCTGCTATCAACAAGGTGTTTAGGGACTCTAGCAATTCAATTGCTTGAGTCATTGAAGACGAAAGGGCGGTGGGTGTCGCCATAGTGATTCTCCAGCATGTTTTGTCGTGGCAGCTGCCACGGCAAGCTACTTATAACTCAAGATCAATAATGCGCTGAGCTAAGCTGGAGCTGTCTATCTCGTAGGTACCTTGGTTGATCTGGTCGCGCAGTGCATCCACGCGCGCTTGATCAACTTCAGGTAAATCTTTGATTTGCGCTTCGAGCTTGTTCAACAGTTGAGCTTGAGAACTAATCTCAATTGTTTCTTTGGCGGCTTCACTTTGTGATGCTGCCTGCTGTTGACTCTCGGCGCTAACAGTTTCCACACGCTCTGACTTCTTGCCAGCTGTGCTGATCGAGCTATGTGTCAAACTGTTTATTTCGTTAACCATGTCACTATGTCCTGGTGTGTGTACCCTGTTTATCGGCTGTATTGAGCGTAACTTTAAAGGTTTTTCTTTTTATTGGTGTTATTAGTCGCCGCTCAAAGCTGGCACACAATGACTGTATTATCTACGCTGAGAATCATTTTTTCAAATTGTTGCTTGAGTGCTTACATAACCACCTCAACCAGTGCGCTGTTGATGACGCGTGCAGTGATGACGCGCTTGGAGGCTTTATTTTTTACCTGTATTTGCTGGCCAACACGACCATTGTTGACGGCAATGCCATGGCTTTTAACGGCGAGTGTGCCGACTTTTGCAATGATCATCACTTCGTCGCCGCGTTTGATGACCATTGCTTCGACCACCATGTTGGGTTGTATGACACCATTTAGTGATACCGGGCGTTTTAGTGATTTGCCTAAAACTTCGCTGACAGAGCTGAAATACCCCTGAGTTAAACGCGACACGTCTTTTTCTGTCAGTTCTATCACACTTTTATCGAGGCGTTGTTCGCGAGCTAATGGTGCGGCGGCGGTAACCACCTTTTGATAGGCCTTCACGGTAACCGGCACGTAAATCTGCCAGGGATTACTGCCATCACAGCGTACCCGGATGCTGACACGGCCCAGCAGGCGGGGTTCGTTCTTTTTAAGTGTCAGTTTTTTGGTGCAGCTGGGCATGCGCAGGTTGGGGTCGATTCTGGCAACTTCAAATTCAATACGCTGCTGATTGTTGTTACTGAGACGGTGCTGCTTTAGCAGCTTATCCATATGGTGGTGTACAGCTGACTGGATTGTTTGCGGTGACGTAATAGCCTGCGCCCAGCCGCTGCCTAGCAGGCTGCCAGCTAATACCAGTACTGTGCAAATTCTCATCCGATTCATGACGGTTGCCTGTGTGCTTTTGCGGGCTGTTCCAGCTAAGCGTTTTGTAAATAAAAGTGCGCCGTAAATTTGGCGTTTACTATCTCTAATAAAGTTATTAGCAATTTCTACGCCAGTTTTATTTGTGGCTGGATGTCGTTTCTGAAGATTGTATCGGTGTCTGCATTTCACGTGCATTAAAACAATTTTGGCTTTTGTTCTGATGCCTGTGTTCCTTAGTGCTGTTTGTTAAGGAAAAGCTTTGCCACCCATGCTGGATGGGTGGGCGGAAATAGCTTGCCGTTGCCGCTTCTGATGGCCTGTAAAACAGGCTAACTAGCTGAAATTACTGATAATTTAATATTGGCACGCATTCTGCATTAGTGGTGGAGTAATTGATATTTGGAGGCGTAGATGGCCATTAATTTTGAAGCGGCATTGGGGATTCACGACAAGGCGCTGGTGTTAAGAAGTCAGCGTGCTGAAGTGCTGGCGAACAATATTGCTAACGCGGATACCCCGGGCTACCAATCGCGTGATATGGACTTCGGCGATCTGTTGGCGCAGGCCAAAGGTCAGCAGGCAGTGGCAATTAAACGGACTAATGCTCGTCATATTTCTACGGCTGGGGAGATGGGGTTAGGTTCAGGCCTTAAATACCGCACGCCAATGCAGCCTTCTATTGATGGTAATACTGTGGATTTGCAAATTGAGCAGGCAGAGTACGCCGATAATGCCATTGCCTTCCAATCCAGCTTCACTTTTTTAAACAGTAAGTTCACCGGCTTAATGAAAGCTATAAGAGGAGAGTAACAGTATGTCTCTTTCCAATATTTTCGATCTTGCTGGAACCGGTATGTCGGCGCAATCCATTCGCCTAAATACCGTCGCCAGTAATATTGCTAACGCAGAAAGCGTCAGCAGCAGCACCG
>Ga0209292_1004699_pt1 | contig 14274 bp, 11 predicted proteins | sample GOMGulsemesocosm_2_FD_184634 | JGI IMG/M metagenome (GOLD analysis project Ga0209292, IMG submission 184634) | Methane-oxidizing microbial communities from mesocosms in the Gulf of Mexico - GOM9C Gulf of Mexico (SPAdes) (version 2) | ecosystem: Environmental > Aquatic > Marine > Cold seeps... | reverse complement strand
TATTTAATGCATACCACGACTTTGAGTTTAATTATTTAATTTAAACTTAACCAATTGGAGTTGGTAAATGGGGATTTTAAGGCGACGTTAAACTCGCCTATAGAAGTTATTCTGAAGACAGACGGCAGGAAAGCTGGTGATCTATGTTATACCAGGCCAACAGTGTTAGCGCTGAAGTATATTGCTCGTTGAGGTGTTTATATGCTTCTCTTTTAGAAAAAGTAACACGTCGAATCTATATATGATTGTATTTTACATAAGGGTATAAATATATATTTATACCTCGAGAATGTGACCAATACTATCCATTCATACATTGATGCAATTGAACATTTCAAGCAACTAATACCCCAATGAATGGCTTATACACATAGTACTTGTAAGCTGCGCACTCATCGCGGTATTAAATATTTAAAGCGAAAGGGAAATGAAACCAAAAACGAGCACAATATAATTATAGTCTCGCTTTGGTTTTATGAAGTTAAAAACCTTTAATCATTCAGCTTAGTTATGCGTTTGCTAACTGCGTCGCTAACATGATTTGTTTGGCCATTAACTGATTCAGATCCAGTCCCACGATTTCGCCATCAAGTACGCGCCATTTACCGGCAACCATCACTTTATCTGCTTTGGTTGCCCCGCAAAGCAGTAATGCTGCAACAGGAGTACCCGCGCCAGCAAAACGAATTTCATCGAGTTTAAATAAGGCAACATCAGCTTGTTTACCCACGGCAATCTCGCCGATATCGTCACGTCCTAAGCAACCTGCCGAGCCTTTGGTTGCCCACTCGAATGCTTTTTGATGGGTAATTTCGCTAGCACCATAACGTAATCGTTGTAATAACAAGGCCTGGCGTACTTCGCCAATCATGTTAGAACCATCATTCGACGCCGAGCCATCAACACCCAAACCAACAGGGCTGCCAGCCGCTTGTAATGCGAGTGTTGGACATTGTCCTGACGCCAAGACCATATTAGACGATGGACAATGGCAAACACCTACCCCAGCATCCCCTAGTCGGGTTATTTCTTCATCATTAAAATGGATACCATGTGCTAGCCATGTGCGATCATTTAGCCAGCCAACACGTTCTAGATAATCGACCGGTCTAACCCCAAACATTTTAATACAGAAGTCAGTTTCATCATGGGTTTCAGCTAAATGAGTATGTAATCTAACGTTATTATCGCGGGCTAAATCACCCGTTGCTGTCATCAGCTCTTCACTCACCGAAAATGGTGAACAAGGTGCCAGTGCAATACGGGTCATCGCGCCGTCTTCATATTGGTGATATTCCTTAATCAAGCGCAGGCTATCATCTAAAATTTCACTATCGGTTTGAATAGTTGTACGCGGTGGTAATCCGCCTTGATCTTCCCCTAAACTCATTGAACCACGCGTCAAATGCACACGCATACCCAGTTTTTTGGCTTGTTCAATTTGGATATCAATCGCGTTTTCTAATCCATCGGGGAATAAATAATGGTGATCACTGGCAGTCGTACAACCAGACAATAACAATTCACTCAGGGCAATTTGTGTCGAAGTGGCGATCATTTCAGGCGTTAACTTAGCCCATACCGGATACAGACTTTGTAACCAAGGAAATAATTCTTTATTCAAGGCAGCAGGAAAAGCGCGTGTCAGGGTTTGGTAGAAATGGTGGTGACTGTTAATTAAACCGGGGATCAGCACATGCTGACTGGCATCAACAATATCATCAACTGGATTGACAGGCTCTGCGCCTGAACGGACTAATTCAACAATGATGTCATCTTGAATAACGATACCGCCAGCATAAGCGGGATCTAAACAGTCCAGTGGATTCTTGATCCACAGGCGCAATGATTTAACTTGCATATAAACTCCTAATTGTCAGGATTTAAAAAATAATAAAGGCTAAAAAACCTTAATTCATCAAACCCGGATGTAGGAGCCAAAAGTGCACAAACCGGAAAGGTACACAATCAGTTAATTTATACCCAAGTTGCTCCAAGATGTTATATCAGAGACGAGCTTGGTATAAGATCACGGCTAGTTATCCTAGCCTCCAGTCAATCAAGTAACGTGCTAAACGTTACCTGATAATTCATATAACAACAAAAAATATTAATAAAGTCAATGTTAACTAGCAGCAGTCTCTTGCTCTGCAGCTTTAGATTCAGTCTCTGACTTCACATCATTTTTTGCAGTTTTCTTTTGTCGCGGAATAATCAAGCTCATCAGAATAGCCGACAATCCAGCAACCGTCACAGAAGAGCTAAAGATACTCTTAAGCAATGGTGAGAATGAGTTAGTCACTTCTGGTACAGCCACAACGCCCAGTCCAAGACCAAACGATACCGCCATGATTAATAGGTCACGGCGATCGAGATCTGCAGTAGCTAAAATACGGATACCCGCAGATGCAACAGTACCAAACATAACGAGTGTTGCCCCACCTAATACCGGTTTAGGCAATGTTTGCAGTACGGCACCAATAACCGGAAACAGACCAAGTAAAACAAATAGTCCGCCAATATAAAAAGCGATATAGCGACTTGCTACGCCCGTTAATTGAATGACACCGTTATTTTGACTAAAGGTCGACATTGGGAAACTACCAAAAATAGACGCTAAGCAAGAGTTAACACCATCACCTAACACACCACCTTTGATACGTTCGATATATACAGGACCACGGGTAGGCTCATTGGATACCATAGAGTTAGCCGTTAAGTCACCCGTTGTTTCGATAGCGGTAACGATAGAAATAATAGCCACGGGAATAAACGCAGCTAACTCAAAGTCGAAGCCATATTTAAAAGGCGTAGGAATCGAAATAACCGCAACATCTGCAATCTCACTATTCACCATACCCATAAAATAAGCGGTAATATAACCAACAACCATACCTATCATGATGCCGGAAAGACGCAGCACTTGATTACTTGAGCGGTTAATTAAGATGATAGTCGCCAGAGTTATACCACCAACAACCAAATATTTTGCATCACCCATATTTTCATTGCCAAAACCACCAGCAATATCTGTCATGCCAACTTTAATCAGCGACAAACCAATAGTAGTAATAACAATACCTGTTACCACAGGGGTAATCACATTCTGTAGTTTATGAATAAAACGGCTTAATACGATTTCAACAAACGAGGCAACAAAACAAACACCAAAGATCATCGCTAAAATATCTTCTGGACTACCACCACGGTTTTTAACAATAAATCCCGCAGCAAGTACCGCACTTAAAAATGCGAAACTGGTTCCCTGTACACACAGTAAGCCTGAACCAACCGGTCCAACACGCCGAGCTTGTAAAAATGTACCGACTCCGGATACAAATAAAGCCATTGAAATAAGATAAGGTAGTTCACTACCCAGCCCTAATACACCACCAATAATTAGTGCTGGCGTCGTAATGCCCACGAAGCTGGCTAAAATATGCTGAAAAGCAGCAAATAATGCTTTTAGTGGTTCGGGGCGATCGTGTAATCCATATAACAAATCGTTTTTATTGCTTTCTGTATTCATACCTACCTCAATTCAATTTGATAATAGTTTATAAATCAAAAACTTAATTAAGATTTATCCAGTCCATTTGTAAATCTGTTACCACAATATGTTACAGCAAGCACCATAACGGTTAAATACTGTACACAAGATCGCAACTAAGTTGCAACAATGTTAAAACACGACAAACATAAGAAAGGCTAAAAACGGTAGGGTTAATATTTGTAAAAGTGAACAAAAATAAAATAAAAAGAATTAAATCAACACTATAGATAAGACAGCTCGTCACCTCTCATTTTTACAAAAAAGTAAAATAAATGTTAATTAAAATGATAATGGTGTGATTATCTTGAATTAAAACAGATCCAGAACAATAAAGCGCAAGCTTTGTGAGCAATCTAAAGTGAATGTTAATACAACTAAATACACACTGGTAAATCAAACAAGCTCAGGAAAGAAACCAGATATGGAACTCAAGTCAACGTTATGTCCGTTCATCTTTGGGAGTTTCCATCACGACGAGTGTAGTAATAGAGTTGACTTGCGGGATTTCGCCTAGCACATCAGAATGAAAGCGTTTATAAGCAGATAGATCTGCAGTCTCTACTCGTAGTAGATATTCGTTTGCGCCCGTGACATTGTGGCACTCGGTCACTTGCTCTACATCCATGATCTGTTCTTCAAAACCATTTTGTGATTTTTTGCTGTGGCTCGACAGCCCAATAGTAACGTAAGCGATAAAACCAACACCCAGTTTTTTAGCATTGAATACGGCGCGATACCCCTGAATAACATCACTACGTTCCAGTTCTTGTACACGACGTAATGTCGCGGAAGCCGATAATCCGATCCGTTCTGCTAGATCTACATTAGACAATCTGCCGTTCAACTTTAACTCACGCAATATTCTTTCGTCAAACCTATCCATAACGACCATTCCTTGTGAATTTTTATCAACCAGAGCAAATATAGACACAAAATTTACCCCATACTTGCTTAAAATACAACTACACATAAGAAGTAACAAATGGATTAAAAATGGAATATCAACAACTTATAGCTCTAATAACCTTCGCTTTTGTTTCAACCGTATCACCAGGGCCAAACAATATTATGCTGATGACCTCTGGCGCCAATGTTGGCTTTATGCGCACAATACCCCACATGCTTGGCATTACTTTTGGCTTTAGTTTGATGGTGGCTTTGGTTGGTTTTGGCTTGATGGGACTGTTCACAGCCTACCCGGTGATCCAACAAGGCTTGCGAATTATCAGCATGCTTTATCTGGTTTATTTAGCGGTTAAAATAGCTAACAGCAAACCAATGGCAAACAAAAAATCTGATTACAGACCCATGAATTTTATCTCTGCGGCCAGTTTTCAGTGGGTAAACCCGAAGGCTTGGACGATGGCACTAACCGCAATCAGTGTTTATGCCGCATCCACTGAACCGCAAGATGTCTTACTGGTATCGCTGATCTTTGGTCTAGTGAATGTGCCGAGCGTTAGCCTGTGGACGACAGCCGGAAAGCAACTTCAGAGTATCTTACAAGCACCAACAAAGATTAAGATATTTAACTATAGTATGGCGGGCTTACTGGCACTTTCAATTGTGCCAATGCTTTGATTTTATAGGTAATAAACAAGGCGAACGCAATTTCAATATTGTCTCGCCTTTATTGTTGTTAACGAGTTTGAAAACCCATCATTATTTCCCATCTAATGTTATTAGTTAACCTTACGGATAAAGATATCAGAACTAGCATTATTATCGTTCGATATTATGTTGTTGGCTTGAGATTGAAACACTACGTAGTGACCATCGGCACTGATAGCAGGTTGATAACTATGCGAATTAGCTTGACCGCCGTAGCTACTAACACTGACCTGTTCAGTAATACCGACATAGCGATGGTGGATAAATACATTAGAAAAACCATCGTTATCGTTAGATATTAAGGTATTAGCAAAGGATTGGAATACCACATAGCTACCGTCACCACTAATACTGGCAATCGTGCTATCACCGTCTCCCTGGCTGCCATCTATAGCAATACTAACCAGCGCGGTCAGGCCTGTTTCGCGATCATGAACAAAAACATCTTTAACCTCATTGCTATCTTCAGACACTAGGTTACTCGCACTGGAGTCAAAAACCACATGGCGGCCGTTAGCGCTGATGGCTGGAAATAAACTACCAGAGTTCCCCTGACTACCATCACTGGCGATACTTACCCGCTCTGTGGTGCCATTGCCACGATCGTGGACAAAAATGTCTGCAGCATTATTAGTATCATCCAATATCAGATGACTGGTATCGGCAGTAAAAGCCACATAACGACCATCAGCACTGATGGCTGCATGATAACCGTCCCCCTGGCTGCCACTACTAGAGACACTGATCCGTTCGGTTGTATCGCTGTCGCGATCGTGGACAAAGACATCTTTTTCATTGTTGGTGTCGTTTAGTACCAAATTGTCGGCAAGTGAGGTAAAAGCCACGTAGCGGCCGTCAGCACTTATAGCGACTTGATCGCTATCAAAATTACCTTGGTTGCCAGCACTATCGATGCTTACCAACTCGGTACTGTCACTCTCGCGATCATGGACAAAAACATCTTTTTCATTGTTAGTATCACCCGCGACTAGATTGCTGGCGTCAGCTATAAAGGCCACATAGCGACCGTCAGCACTGATGCTAGGTTTATAGCTACCAGCATTCGCCTGGCTGCCATCAGTGGCAATACTAACTCGCTCAGTAATACCGCTGTTACGGTCGTGAACAAAGATATCTGTAGTCATGTTGGTGTCACCTGACACCAGATTGTTGGAAAGTGAGGTAAAAGCCACATAGCGACTATTCGCACTGATAGTGGGTTCAAAACTGTCAGCATTCCCTTTGCCGCCGTCAATGGCATCAATTATATTTTCGGAACTACATGCCGACAAAAAAGCGGAGCATAGTCCAAACAACAGCATCCTCCAAGCAACAATCCTTAAGGTAGATATGTTCATTATCTCCCCCTTTGATGATAGGGCTTAGATTTTGAGTATAGGAAAGATAGGGGCTCAGTCAATGTTGCTCTTAGCATCTAAACGACAGTACCGATACACCCAAAATAACCTTGTTCAATTGAGTATTCGAGGTTATTTGAAAGTACTTGATATTAGCAACGGCAACATCGCTGGAGACAGAATTATTGCTTTCGCAACGCCAAGTTAACATTTGTCTAACACCTGTATTCGTATTATGGTAGAGGCATTACTCAAATATTAAAGCTAAGTAACAAAATTATCACTATGGCGACTCAGATGACGAAAAGAATAACAACAATCCCCCTCAATTGGCTCATATCATTAACCTTCGCGATCAGTTTCACTGCGAATGCCAGTGATTCACTAGTCGAAAAGCGGATTCACGATGAGCGCATTACTTCCGAACAGCCATTCGTCCTGACACCACATAACGTCAACTATATTTTGGCCAGCTACAATGACTCGCCTAATATTGAGCCCTTTCGCGAGGAGGCTGAGCTACGTGGATATGAACCAGACCTAGATAACTTTGAGATTAAGTTTCAGGTCAGCGTTAAGTTTCCGTTAATGTACAATGTGTTCGGCGATAATGGTCACCTATTTATGGCTTATACCAATCAGTCTTATTGGCAAATAAATAATACCGAAGCTTCCTCTCCCTTCCGTGAAACCAATCACGAGCCGGAAGTGTTCATGATGTTTAATAACGACTGGAAAATTGCAGGGCTCACCAACTCTTTATTGGGGGTTGGGTTTGTTCACCAGTCCAACGGTAGTTATTCAGAACGCTCTCGAAGTTGGAACCGGATCTATGGCATTGCGGTATTCGATAGAGGGCGCTTCGCGCTAAGAGGCAAGGTCTGGTGGCGTATTCCGGAAGACGAAAAAGAGTTTGAAGCTGCTCCTCAAGGCGATGACAATCCAGATATTGATGACTATATGGGTAATTTCGAAATGACCGCAGCTTACGCATTCAATGAACAGCGTTTTACTATGATGTTACGTAATAATCTGGATAAGCCCAATTATGGCGCAATGGAATTAACTTGGAGCTACCCGATAAAAGACAATTTACGCTTATATACTCAGTATTTTTATGGCTACGGAGAAAGCATGATTGATTATAATGCTCAAACTCAGCGTATTGGTATCGGTTTCGCCCTCAATGATATCTTTTAGTTAACAGCATTGAATAAAGGAAACAAACCATGACTTATGATGAATTCAATAAATTTTGCGGCTCATTATCGGCTAGTACTTATGTGATGCAATGGAATAATTCCCATGTCTGGAAAATTGGCGGCAAAGTCTTCGCGATTGGAGGTCTAGGTAAAGACAATCAAGCCGCGTTTATTTTTAAAACATCTGAGCTTAACTTTGATTTTTTAAGTGATCTCGCAGGCTATAAACCCGCGCCCTACTTTGCTTCTCGCGGCATGAAGTGGATACAGCATTATGCTAGCACAGCCCAAACTGATGAAGAGTTATCCTATTACCTTAAAGAGTCGTATCGCATTGTGTCACTCGGTCTGACCAAGAAATTACAAAAACAGCTGGGATTAAATCAAAACCCGGTAGCTTAATCATCACCAATAAACCTAGTTTACCTAAACGCGTAATTTATCCAAAACGGCAAAAGTGGGAAATTAATCATCTGGATAATTTACGCAAACAGGTTCAGTATTATCCAAGTGATTAATTAATGATGGCGTAGAAATGGATAATAACAAAGACGAAAACCAGGTTCGCCATATAGGCAGACCAACAAAATCTTCGGATACCAATATTCGTCAGCATTTAATGACCGTGGCATTTGACCTGTTCGCCAAGAATGAATACAACCAAATCAGTACCCGAAAAATTGCCGCTGCAGCGAATACAACGCCAGCCATGATCCGCTATTACTTTCAAAATAAAGAAGGTTTATTTCATGCAGCAATGGAGCAATACCGCCAACCTATGGTCGAAGTTTTAAGACAAAATGCAGCTAATCCATCATTAAAAAAACTACACGACATATTTATTCTGTTTTATACCGCAGTACAAGAAAATCAGAGCTTACACCATATCATCAAGCGCAATATGATCAGTGATGACAATCCGCAGATTAAAGCGCACATAATTAAAGAAGGACCACAACGCTCCTTCAAATTTATCAAAACTATGCTCACGAAACTTCAAGCCAAAGGCGATATAAAACCTGAACTTGATCCTGAGCTGCTGGCCATCCAGATCTTAAGTTTATGCGTCTACCCTTGTGCCTTTAAACCTTTGATCCAAGAGTTAATCACAACCGATATTGATATGCAGTTCTACCATAATTTGGCACAACAAAATTACACCTTATTAATTAATTCAATTACCACGGAGAAATATAATGCAGAAATCTAAGCTAATGTGGCTACCAATCGGCGTTGCTGCTGGCCTAGGTATCATGGCCATTAATAATTTCATCATGAAAAAAGACGTTGTACTAGAAGTGATAGAACCTGCACACAGTGTTTATATTACTCAGATCCAAGAACAAAGCATAGCCCCCGCAGTAAAAGGTTATGGCAACGTAGTTGCAAAAAACAAATGGCAAGGTATCACCGAAGTCAGCGGCAAAGTGATTTACAAAAACGAGCGATTACAACGCGGTACCTTTATTAATGCAGGGGTTGAATTACTACGTATCGACCCGACTTCTTATCAATTAAACCTAATCACTGCACAAGCAAATTTAGACAACACTCATTCTGAAGTTGAAAAACTCGACATTGAAGAACAGCGTCTAACGCGTTCATATCAAGTCGAAAGCAAGACCCTAGCCCTGGAAGAAAAAGAATACCAACGTAATATCAAACTAAACAAAAAAGGCACGATCTCGGCGTCAAGTTTAGAGCAGCAAGAGCGTGTGGTATATAATACCCAGCTTCAGTTAAATGATTTGAAAGCGCAAGTAAACCAACTTCCGGCCCGTAAAAAAGCACTGCAAGCACAAATGGCCCAAGCGCAAAGTCAAGTTGACCAAGCGCAACTCGATTTAGAAAACACCATCATCACCATGCCATTTAACGGCCGCATAATTGATGTGAGCGCCGAGTTACAGCAGTTTGTGTCTGCTGGCAGCAGCCTTATGTTGGCACATGACGTATCGAAATTAGAAGTCGAAGCAAAAATGCCGACCAGTCAACTCAGTCGTCTAATGCACAGCTTAAAACAAGATAAAAATGTATTAGATAACCTGAACGCTGTCCCCGATATTGCTATCGCTAATTTAACCGCGCGTATTACCTTACGTAATTCATCATCAGAAACCCATTGGCAAGGTAAGGTAACGCGGATCTTAGGTGAAATTGATGCGCGTTTAGGCACGGCAGGGCTCGTGGTTGAAGCTGACTTTGATTTCCTTGAATTCATTAAACGTAATGATCCCAATGACAGTCCTATTATTTCAGGCATGTTTGTTGAAGTTACTGTAAACGGACAAGCACAACCGCAACTAACCGTGCCATTAGCAGCCCTGCATAATAATCGTTTATACCTTGTGGATGCAGACAACAGATTACAACTGCAAACTGTTGAAGTGCTGTTTATTCGCGACCAAATAGCCGCCATTAAAGCCGACGGTCTGCAAGCCGGTCAGCAAGTGGTGCTATCAGACCTTATCCCGGTGGCGAATGGTTTAAAACTTGCGCCAACAGTATGGACAGAGGATAAACAATAATGATCCATTTCTTTACCAAGCATCCGACTGCCGCCAATTTAATTATGGCGATGTTTTTAGCGCTCGGTGCCATCACCATTCCGGATATGAAGCGGGAAACTTTCCCAGACTTCTCCGTGACGATCGCGCAAATTACCGTGCCCTACCCTGGCGCTAGCCCTGAAGATGTCGAACAAGCTATTTGTTTACCAATGGAAGATGCGCTTGATGGCATCAACAATCTTAAAAAGCTGACCTGTAGTGCCAGCGAAGGCTTAGCAGTCACCACAGCGGAAATGACTCATGACGGTAATGGCACCACATTTATTTCAGATATTAAAACCGAAGTAGATGCCATTGACCAATTTCCAGATGAAGTGGAAACGACCGTTGTAAAAGAGCTGATGACCTATGACGATGTAGTCAGTCTGGTGATTTACAGTGACATGGATAAACAAGAACTCAAGCTATATGCCGAAGATGTTAAGCGCCGTCTAAAACGTTTAAAAGGCATTGCCCAAGTTGAAATTAATGGTTTCTCGGATCCACAATTGCGTGTAGAGCTTGATTTAGTCGCCCTGCGTCAGCTCAACGTATCAGTGCAAGATGTGGCAAATCAAATTGCTAAACAAAATGTGAAGATGCCCAGTGGTAATTTAAATACTCCAAGCAGCACGATATTACTGCGTTTCGATGCCCAGCGATATACCCCACGCGACCTGGGTGAGATCATTGTGTTGAGTAACGAAGATGGCAGTAAAGTACAGTTAAAAGACATCGCGACCATCAGCCAACGCTTTGAATTAGATGAATCAAAAATATCGGTAAATGGTAAAGAAGGCACCATGCTCGATATCAAAAAGTCGAAAGCCGATGACTCACTTGATGTGCTTGAAGAAGTACAACAATTTATTGTAAACGAAAAACTGCAAACACCAGATAGTATTGAATTCTCGCTCACCAAAGACATGGCCTCAGTGGCAAAAGATCGTTTGGATCTACTGCTCTCTAATGGTTGGCAAGGTTTCATTTTAGTATTCCTCGTCATGTGGTTATTCTTCCCTTGGCGTTATGCGATCTGGGTGGCTATGGGCTTACCAGTTTCCTTCCTTGCCAGTATGTATGTTCTGTCATTGGTGGGGATTAGTTTAAATCTGATGTCGATGGTGGCGCTGTTAGTGGCTATCGGTTTGTTGATGGATGATGCCATTGTATTATCCGAAAGCGTCGCTCATGAACTCAGTAAAACCAAAGATAAACTTGCCGGGATCGTCAAGGGTGTGAATCGCGTTAAAAATGGCGTTTTTTCATCATTTTTAACCACAGTCGCTATCTTCGGCTCGTTGGCATTTCTTGAAGGCGACATGGGTGAAGTACTTAAAGTTATCCCGATAACCTTAGTCATTACCTTAAGTGTATCCTTGGTTGAAGCGTTTTTAATTTTGCCACATCACCTTTATGCATCCGTTAAAGATGTCGATGACAGCGTTGCTGAAAATAGCTTTAAAGGTCGTTTTAATAAGAAGTTTGAACACTTCCAATTCACTGTTTTACCTAAAGTGATTGGCACAGTGATCGATCGCCGCTACATGGTAACTGCAGGTATCATCGCTTTATTCATCGGTACCATCTCGCTGGCATCCAGTGGCATGTTACGCTTCTCAGCCTTTCCCGAAGTAGAGGGTGATTGGGTACAGATCACCGTATTAATGCCGCCTGGCACACCGTTAGAGAAAACCGATAAAGTTGTTGATCGTATCAGCACGGATATTAAGCTCACCAGTGCTAAATTTGGTGAACAACCGGATAATGAATCACTGCTAAAATATATCACCATTCAAAGTGGTGTTAATCCTGACGCCGGTGAAACTGGTGAACATGTCGCGACTATCTTTGTCGATCTGCTGACATCGGAAAAACGTTCAACCCGTATGGCCGATTATTTAGCCGCGCTGCAACAGGAAATTGGCATTATTCCTGGGGTTACCAATCTGATCGTTCGTGAGCCTGCGATTGGTCCAGCTGGACGTGCCATTGATATTGAATTGAGCCACCCTAAAATTCAAACGTTGAAAGATGCCGGTAATGAATTAGCGCAATACCTTGCCCAATTCAATGGTGTGAGCAATATAATAACTAACCTTCGAGATGGTAAACCTGAGCTGAGAATGTCGTTACTTCCCGGTGCTGAGACGTTTGGCGTCACCGGCCAAGATATCGCGATGCAATTGCGCGCAGCATTTTTTGGTATCACCGTAGATGAGTTACAAATCGGCAGTGAAAACGTGGAGCTAGACGTAAGATTGGCAGAACGTTATCGCGCTGATCTGGCCTACTATGAAGATTTTCCCTTCACCCTTGCTGATGGTAGCCAAGTACCACTCGCAAGCATAGTTAAAGTCGAATGGGGCCGTGGTGTAAGTCAATTAAACCGCATTAACAACATTCGCACTATGTCGTTAAAAGGTGATATAGATAAAGAAAAAGCCAACACCGTCGAATTGATGGCTAGAATGCAAAAAGACTTTGTCCCGATCCTGGTACAGAAATATCCTGGTATTGAAGTACGTTTAGGGGGTGAGGTGGAATCCACCGCAGAAACAGGTAACTCGATGGTGAAAAGTTTCTCAATCGGTCTGTTCGTGGTCTTTGCTATCTTAAGCTTCCAATTCCGCAGCTATGTTGAACCTGTCATTGTCATGCTGGCGATCCCTCTGGCGCTTATCGGGGTATTCTGGGGGCATTACATGTTGAATTATGATCTAACCATGCCGTCTATGTTGGGCTTCACCTCATTGGCAGGGATCGTGGTGAATAACTCTATCTTGCTGGTGCAATTTATCAAAGAGAATTTGGTACAGACTAACGACATTAGGCAAGCTGCCATACATGCCACGACCAATCGTATCCGCGCTATTTTAATCACCACTGCAACAACTGCAGCAGGATTAACACCGATACTACTGGAACAGAGTATCCAGGCTCAGGTTATTATCCCACTTGTCGTCGCGCTTATTTTTGGTTTACTAGCCTCAACATTATTAGTGATTTTAATCTTACCGGCTTTTTATGGCATCTTAGATGACTTTGGCTTAACTGAACGCCATAAAGAAGCATAAATACCGATATCAATTAATGAACCTTTCAGCCTTAGCTAGACTCAGTAATCCGGCTAACGTTGAAAGGTTTTTTTAACGGCTGTCGTCTAGCTAAACTCTCTAATCTCTGCGGTTTGGCTAAATAATACCCCTGAAAATAATCCGCACCTGATTCCATACAACGCTCAAATACAGCTTTCGTCTCAATGCCTTCAGCAATACTCTTGGCCTTAATGGCACGGCCGAGACTCACAGCATGATGAAATTTGCTGTACTTAAATGCCGCTAACAAGTCGACAATGCTTTTATCAATTTTCAAATAATCAGGTCTAACACTTCTGACTCTTGTTTCTGTCGAATAAGCACTACCATAATCATCAATAGCGACTTCAATACCAAAGTCAGCTAATTTCTGTATGCCATTTAAGACCGATTCTAGGTTACGACCTTCAAACTCAATGATTTCATAAACCAATTGTGTCGGAGACAGACCAATCTTTTGTAATCCATTGATTAAGGTATTCACCGCAATGTCATTATTAGATAAGATTTCAAATATAACCGGGGTAACATTAATGAAGAGTTTTTTATCGTAATAGCAGGAATAAGAGAAGTTTAACATATGAATAATGGCGCAAGTTAGCGTAGCAATAGCACTTTTCTCATCATCATGACTGATAGATTCAAAGTAATCATGAGGGTTAACCGCAGTACCATTGGCATCAAAAATTCTGGCTAATGCCTCGACACCATATATATTCTGTTCGCGGTTAAAAATGGGTTGGAACACACTAGTAAAGGTTAAACCATGGTAGGTAATACAGAAACCATACTCTTCATCCTTCTTAATAAGTTCGATGATATCTTGGTGAAGCCTTGCATAGTTTTTCATAAAATCCATGTATAGTACCGCCATCCCTATTAGCTATAAACCTAGTTTTCGCG
>Ga0209292_1004694_pt1 | contig 14286 bp, 11 predicted proteins | sample GOMGulsemesocosm_2_FD_184634 | JGI IMG/M metagenome (GOLD analysis project Ga0209292, IMG submission 184634) | Methane-oxidizing microbial communities from mesocosms in the Gulf of Mexico - GOM9C Gulf of Mexico (SPAdes) (version 2) | ecosystem: Environmental > Aquatic > Marine > Cold seeps... | reverse complement strand
AAATAATTTAACTTAAATAGCCCTTAATAATTTGATGTTATAGGGCTAAAATAACTTCATAACATGTTGTGATATTCATTTAAATGCAAAAAGTAACCGAAATACTTGAACATATCACTAATTACGCATCGAAAGTTGATGATATAGAAGTGATCTGGCTTTATGGTTCGCAAGCAAAAGGTATATCACATAGTAATAGCGACATAGATATTGCTATAGTGTTTAAAAATTTCTAATTAACCGATATAGACCGAAAACTGCGTCCTCAAGAATTAGCGTTAATATTGTCGGCCAAATAAACTTGTCAGATGATAAAATTTTTTATGGATATTAATAATGTTCCGGTATATTTAGCGTTCAATATTATCGGATATGGAAGGGTTATATACAGTTAAAATAAAGTAAGAGAGCTTAAGGAAATACAACGTATATATAGTGTATTTGAGTTTAAAACCATCAAGCATAAAGACTGAATAGGCAACACAATGGTAGATCAAGGCTTACAGCTTTACTTAAAAGAACTAATTCTTCATATCAATGTGTATGAACTTGAATAGAACGAGTTTAGCCAAGTAAATGTCTTTAATAGTAGAGATTACAGAACAACAGAGCTTTATTACAAGTACTCACCGAAGTCTCTATTGGTTTAGCTAAACATTGGTTAAAGTCTATTAAAAAGGAATTGGGTAGTAATGCTTACCAAACTTTTTTTGCTTTACAAGGTATTGGTGTTATTTCTGAAATCGAACTTGTTGAATGGTGAAAAATAATAGGTTTACGTAATTCATAAGTACATGACTACGATAATATAGATAAATCAATTATTAAAACGATAGTGAAAAATGAAAAGTATCAAACGTTAGTTTCATCCTGCGAAAACGTTGTTGATGCATTATAACATGATAAAGGAGTATCATAAGTACTCATAACCATGGATAAATGTTAGACCTCACACCTGCAAATAAAAATACAGACACTGAGATGAATTCAGCATGACGACTTTTTGACATGATTGATAGTGCAGCCCTCCGTCATCCTGAAATAAATTAAGCATGACAATAATAAGTCAAACACATAATACAACCCTGTAAAGTCAACATCCTAAACACCTTCAAAATCTTACTCTATACTTTGTTTTACACTGAAAAGGAAATCAGTATGAAGCATTCCCATATTTATATCATGGCCAATAGAAAAACGACTTTATATATCGGCGTAACAAATAAGTTACCTCAAAGAGTCTACCAAAATAAGTTAAAAATCAATTCAGTTTTTACCAGTAAATACAACATAACAAAATTAGTATATTTCGAGTCATTCGAAAATATGTATGATGCTATATCAAGCAAAAAGCAGTTGAAGAATTGGCGGAGAGCATGGAAAAATAACCTAATTGAGCAGATAAACCCGGAATGGTTAGATCTTAGTGCCGATTGGTAGGTGTGACCATGAAATAAAAGTAGGGAAAGTTAACTATAACGACAGTGAGTCGACAGCAACAAGTATAACCCACCGTCATCCATAACTCGTTTCAGGAACTCGACTTGAAAGAACAAACTAAGGTACTGAAATAAATTCAGCATGACGGCATCGGATATTCTGTACCCAGGATATTAAACACCGAGATCTTGAACTCGTTTCAGGATCTCGCACATAAAAGATTAAAACCAGATAGTGAAATAAATTTAGCATGACTGCATCTGATACTCTACATCCAGCGTTATTAACACCGTGATCCTGAACTCGTTTCAGGATCACGCACTTAAATGATTAAAACCAGATACTGAAATAAATTTAGCATAACGGCATTGGATACTCGGTATCAAGCGTATCAAACACAGTCACCCTGAACTCGTTTCAGGATCTTGTACTTAAAAGGTTAAAACCAGATACTAAAATAAATTCAGCATGACGAAATGTACTCAAAGCACAAAGCACAAAGCACAAAGCACAAAGCACAAAGTACATAAATAAATTCAGCAAACACAAATAATCTAAGATATAAACTGGTAAAGAATAAAAGAGCAACTACAATACGATAATGTAAACAAAATGTTAAAAGGTTTTTTGTAATGAACACATTAGTCTATGTATATATTTTACAGTCTATGGACGGAACCTACCATACAGGCTGCTGCGACGAGCTAGCAATTGTTCTGGCCAAATATGATAAATACAAAAAATTACTCGTTGGAATTAATGTAAATTTACCTGTTAAGTTAGTTCATCAACAAAAGTTTAATACAGAACAAGAAGCAAAAGCGATAGAAATAGAAATAAGACGGTGGAATAAACGACAGAAACAATCTCTAATTAACAATGACTGGGGTGAAATATCTAAACTAGCTAAAAAGTTTAACTAATTAAAAATGGAGGTTTGCTGTTTATTGCAGTGTATGAAATAAGTAACGACAACATGAACCAACCTAAACGAATCTAGGTGCTAAGTTTGGTCAAGTAACAATAAATCTGTGTTTTAGGGCCTCTGGAGTACACAATTGGTACAATATTAATAAATAGGTTCAGCATCGCAGTAAAACAAATAACCCGTCCATTTAAATAAACCAAGAGACAATTATATAATATGATATTTTATCGATGATTTTGTTACTACGGGCAGGGTATTACTCTTTACACATAGTAAGAGAAAGCAGTATAATCTGCCAAGTTTTCGTAGGGATAGACCTTACAGTAATTTAATCGTTAATAATGGAATATGTGCCAGTGCCAAAAACTGAAGATCAATCAGCTCAAAATAGAGAAAAACAAACAACTTCCATATTCTCTCCAGAGGCATTATTACTTTCTCAGCAAATGTCGCAACAGCTTGCGTTACAAAATAATTTAAATGATGAAATTGATCTTGCTGAAGTGTGGCACGCAATTTGGTCAGGGAAAATAACTATCATCGCTATTTCTTTTATATTTGCAGTAGCCTCAATTGCATTCGCACTTTCTAAACCAGATATTTACAAGGCTTCCATATTACTTTCACCTGCATCCAGTGAAGGAACTGGGGGAATGGGGGCACTTGCTGGACAGTTCGGAGGTTTAGCTAGCCTTGCAGGTATTAGCCTAGGTGGTGGTGGGACTGATAAAACAGCGCTAGCCTTAGAAATTATAAAATCACGTTCCTTTTTAGAAAAATTTATTACTAGACATAATTTACTTATCCCACTCATGGCAGCAAAAAACTGGGATAGAGACGGTAATTCACTAGTTATCAATAATGAGCTTTATGATGTATCTACTAAAAAATGGATTCGTGAAGTATCTTATCCCAAAAAACCTGAGCCCTCGGCATGGGAAGCATTCCAAGAACTTCGTGAATTAATTTCTACATCTCAAGATAAAATAACATCATTAATCACTATTGATATTGAGTATTACTCACCGGACATTGCGAAGGAATGGCTCAATTGGCTAGTTGCGGATGTTAATGATTTCATGCGTTCACAAGATGAGACTGAAGCCCAAGCATCCATTGTATATTTAACCAAACAGCTTGAAAAAACAGAAGTAAGTGCAATGGAAACAGTTTTCTATCAACTCATTGAAGAGCAAACTAAAAATATGATGCTGACAAAGATTTCAAAAGAGTATGTTCTTAAAATAATTGATCCTGCACAAGTACCTGAGTTAAAGGCAGGACCGAAACGTGCCTTGATAGTAGTATTGGGTACAATGTTAGGCGGCATGTTAGCTTTGTTAATAGTACTTGTCAGATACTTTTCTAATAAAAAAGTTGAAAGCTAAATATAAAGCTTTAAAAAACTCTATTGAAATTGGTCTTCTCTAACAACAAAAAATTGCTTGAATTACATTGGTGGCATGATCAGTTCTTTGATAATAAAAGTTAATCAACGAACAATTGTAAGAAAAAATTATAATAAATATAAGTCAGGTGAGTGTATTACTCAGTAACAGCAGGTTAATGTCTTAGACGTAAAGAAAATTAGAACCTTATTTTTAATCGTTGCAGCTCTTATCCTTAAAATTTAATGAATATAGGCAAATAATATGGATTTTTCATCTAAAACACAAACCATTGGCATCATTGGCTTAGGCTATGTTGGTCTGCCACTAGCTGTAGAGTTTGGGAAAAAATTCAAAACTATTGGTTTTGATATTAATCAATCTCGTATTACTGAATTGTGTGACGGTATCGACTCTACGTTAGAATGTTCTTCTAGTGAATTAAAAGAAGCAAAAGCACTAAGTTTCAGTGCGTCCACTGAAGTTTTAAAAAATTGTAATATCTATATAGTTACCGTGCCGACGCCCATTGATGAACACAAACAACCAGATTTAACTCCGCTTGTTAAAGCGAGTGAAATGCTTGGTAAAGTTGTAAGTAAAGGGGATATCATTATTTATGAGTCAACGGTTTATCCAGGCGCGACAGAAGAAACTTGTATTCCTGTTGTGGAACGTGTTTCAGGGTTGACTTTTAATAAGGATTTTTACGCAGGTTATAGTCCAGAACGTATTAATCCAGGTGATAAAGAGCACCGAGTAACCAATATTTTAAAAGTAACCTCTGGTTCTACAGCTGAAGTTGCTGAACATGTAGATCAATTGTATCGATCAATTATTATTGCAGGCACACATAAAGCAAGCTCTATCAAAGTAGCTGAAGCGGCCAAAGTAATTGAAAATACACAACGCGATGTAAACATTGCTTTAATCAACGAACTTTCAATTATATTTAATAAATTAAATATTGATACATTAGAAGTACTGGAAGCGGCGGGGACCAAGTGGAATTTTTTGCCATTTCGCCCAGGGCTAGTTGGTGGTCACTGTATTGGCGTAGATCCTTACTATCTTACCCACAAAGCTCAATCAGTTGGTTACCATCCAGAAATGATATTAGCAGGTCGTCGTTTAAACGATGGTATGGCGGCATATGTCGTCTCTCAATTAGTTAAGAATATGTTAAAAAAACAAATACAAGTAGACTGTGCTAATGTACTAGTGATGGGACTGACATTTAAAGAGAACTGCCCTGATTTACGTAACACCAAAGTAACCGATATTATCAGTGAACTAAAAGAATATAATATTAATGTCGATATTACAGATCCTTGGTGTTCAAGTGTACAAGCTGACCAAGAATATGGCCTATCATTAATTAAGGCTGAGCATGATAAGTATGACGCTATTATCTTAGCTGTGGCTCATGATGAATTCAAAGCGTTAGGTGTTGAAAATATTCGGAAGTTTGGTAAGAAATCACATGTGCTCTATGACCTGAAATACCTATTGCCTAAAAATTCGGTAGATATGCGTTTATAAAGTAGCTGAACCTTGAACTTTATTCAGGGGGATTAATAGCTTAATTTCGAATTTGAATTAAACATTGTATTGATATTAAACTAGGAAAATCATGTCTCGTTACGAAGAAGTAAAACAACAATTATTAGAATCACCTAAAACTTGGTTAGTCACTGGTGTAGCGGGCTTTATAGGCTCAAATTTACTTGAAACTTTATTAATGCTTAACCAAAAAGTCGTAGGTCTCGACAACTTTGCTACTGGACATCAGCATAACATGAATGAAGTACAAGGTTTAGTCACTGATGAACAATGGAACAATTTTAGTTTTATAGAAGGTGATATTCGTGATTACGCTGTTTGCCAAGATGCTGTTTCAAATGGTGGCCGATGTGTTGATTATGTTCTTCATCAAGCTGCGCTTGGCTCTGTCCCCCGCTCAATTGCAGATCCCATTTTAACCAACTCAGCTAATATTACAGGCTTTTTAAATATGCTAACCGCGGCTAAAGAAGCAAATGTTTCAAGTTTCACTTATGCTGCTTCGAGTTCAACCTATGGCGACCACCCTGCATTACCTAAAGTCGAAGAGAATATAGGTAACCCTTTATCGCCATATGCCGTAACTAAGTATGTAAATGAATTGTACGCAAATGTATTTGCGAGAACCTACGGCTTTAAAACCATAGGTTTACGTTATTTTAATGTATTCGGAAAGCGTCAAGATCCGAACGGTGCTTATGCTGCAGTAATTCCTAAGTGGACATCAACCATGATTAATAATGAAGAGTTATTTATTAATGGCGACGGTGAAACTAGCCGTGACTTTTGTTTTATTGAGAATACCGTGCAAATGAATATTTTAGCCGCAACCGCGTCTGAGAAAAGCAAAGATGAAGTTTATAATGTCGCAGTGGGTGATAGGACTACATTAAACGATTTATATAGTGCAATTAAACACGCATTGATAAAAAATGATATTAACGTAACTCTTGAACCGACTTATCGTGATTTTAGGGCCGGTGATGTTCGGCATTCTCAAGCTAACATATCTAAAGCCGAAAATTCTTTAGGTTATTGCCCAGGGTTTAGAATATCAGACGGCATTGCAAAAGCAATGCCTTGGTATGTGAAATTCTTAAATTAATTTAATAGCTTACACTCCATAAGTAATGTCGGGCTTAACTATCAAACTCTCTAGATTTGCAGCGTTCAACTCTATTGCACTTGTTTTACAACAAGTGGCAGTAATGTTGGTTTCTTTTATTATAACACCGTTGTTAATTAGTAGTATTGGTGTCTCAGCTTTCGGTGTATGGCAGTTATTAGTAAAATGGAGCTCGTACCTTGTTTATTTAGATGGTCGCTCTCATGAAAACTTAAAATGGAAAGTTTCCAGAATTCATGATGAATCAACATCTGAGCGAAGACAATTAGTTGGTGCAGGTCTAATAATATGGCTTACTTTTTTACCGTTGATGCTTATAGGCAGTGGTTGTTTTCTATTTTATTCCAATCAAATGGACTCAAATGGGCAAGTTTCTGAGAATGAAGTTTTAATAACCGCGTTAATTATGGTTGTTAATGCTATTTTAGTTGGTTTACAGCGATTTCCGGAAGGTGTGCTAAATGGGAGTAATTTAGGCTTTAAAAGTGTGTATGTTAGATTGACGCTCTTAATTCTAAGTGGTTTATTTTCTTATTATGTTCTTTTACTGGGTTATGGATTAATCGGTTTAGCTACTGTTCAACTAATTACGACTGTACTTTTGACAATTTCATATTTATTTGTAGTTACTAAAAACGTAAGTTGGTTTGGAGCTGAGAGGCCAACTTTTGCATGTTATAGAAAAATGTTGGGGACCAGTTTTTGGTTTTTTTTGTGGTCCATTGTTAATTTTGGTTTGTTACAAATAGAAGTTTTATTGCTAGGTGTGTTTGCAACAGTAGAAGATGTAAGTAAATTTGTGGTAACGTTTTATGCTATTCAAATGGTTACAGTGATCATTTCTACTGTAATAGCTGCTATTTTACCTGGTATAGGTAAATTAATAGGTAAAAACGAATTTCGTCGAGTTCAGTTGTTGCGAGAAGAAAGTGCTCAGTATTGTTTATGGATAGGAGTGTCACTATCTGTAGCAATTATTATGGTAAATAATTCATTTGTATCTTTATGGGTTGGTGAAAATGTTTTTGCTGGTAAAGTAGAAAATGTATTGATAATACTTCTAGCGTTACAATTAGTTATGTTAAAAAATGATTCTTTATTGATCAATCTAGCTTTGGAACAAAAAGATAAAGTAAAAGTTACTGTATTTAGCATTGTTTTAGTCGTTATATTTTCCTCTATCCTTATTCCTAAGTATGGAATAATAGGTGGTTGTATTGCTGCATTATTGGGGCGTTCGATTTTAATGATATATTACCCCAAGATTATTAATAAGTTTTTAAATGTAAAGCGCAGTGGTAACAATTTCAATTTCAGAGTTGTTATATGTTCATCAGTTTTACTGCTTTTTTCATCCTTAATAGCTGATACTCTTTTGATTAAATCATGGTTTAATTTAGTCACTTTAGCCGGCAGCATTTTTGTAGTAACTTCGTTGATATATTACATTGCAGCGTTTTCTAAACCACAAAAATTAATAGTCAGATCCCGTTTTAAAAAGTTTGTAAATTCATTTGGATAGAAAAGTTAAAATATATGCTACGAGTAATAAGTGAAATAGTACAAAAATTTAATAGTGCAAATATTAAATATTGTCATTGGAAAAGTAATTTAAATTTATCAGAAGCTTGTGAAGGAGTAGGTGATTTAGATTTATTATTTGATAGAGAGCAATACGCAGAAGTGGTGAGTATATTAACTCAGCATAAATTTAAACGCTTAGAGTCTCATATTGATCGACAATTCCCTGGAGTTGAAGATTTTGTTGGGCTTGATGAGGAAACTGGTAAATTAGTCCATTTACAAGCACATTATTGTCTGGTTACTGGTCAACCAATGGTTAAGAATTATCAGTTTTCAATCGAAAAAAGTATTTTAAACAATTTAGTTATTGACAAAAAAACAGGTTTGCATATTCCAAAACCTGAAGTTGAAGCAATAATTCATGTCTTCAGAACATTTATAAAAGTTGGTTTTGCTAAAGTAATTCGTAAACGTTTGTACAGAAAAATGATAACTAAGGCCAAAATGGAGCTTGGCTATTTAGAATCTAACTTCGAAGATGAAATAGGAGACATATTTGACTCTATTTTTCCGAATTTGAGTAAACACATATTTATTTCTGCTTTGAACGCTATCAAAATTGAATGTTCAGGGATGTCTTGGTTAAAAGAAAGAAAAAGAGTTGTAAATGAAATCTCTGTATATCAAAGAAGGGGTGGGGTTCGCACTTCTTTGGTATGGATTTTAAGAAGGGGTTTTTTGTTTTTTTCTCAAAAAATATTAAAAAGAACACCTAAACGAAAATTGTCAGCAGGGGGAATGGGAATAGCAATTGTTGGTAGCGATGGAGCCGGAAAATCGACAGCTATAAATAAATTAAATCATTGGTTGGGAGAGTATTTGGAAGTTAGTACATTTCATATGGGGAAACCTAAAAAAAGTTTACTTACTTTATTTTTAGCATATAGTCTCGCTTTGGTTAGAAAATTCAACCCAAACTTAAGCCTCCCACAACCGGCTGAATCAAGGTCACAAATATGGCCTACAAAGTTTGCATGGCTTCCTGCCTTATTATTATGGTCTTTAGCTAAAGATAGATTAAATTGTTTTTTGAAAGCTCGGCAAGTTATTTCAAGAGGTGGGGTAGCTATATTTGATCGATTTCCAATTGAGAATCTTTCATTAATGGAAGTCCCTCAAATTGATCTAATCGCCGATATCTCAAAACCATTGTATGACAGAATTTACAGAAATGAATTAGCAATATATAGAAAAATTGTTCAAGCGGAACTCACGTTTGTTTTATCTATTGAGCCAGAACTAGCTGCTGAGAGACAACCTGGTGATGGTAGAGAGTACGTTATAAAAAGAGCAACTGCAGTGCAAGAATATTTGAAATTAAACCCAGCTAATGTAACAGTTATAAATTCAGCTGATAGCTTAGAAATTGTAACTACAAATATTAGAAATCGTGTTTGGATGGCATTGTAGTTGTATGATTATTGAAATAATAGGTCTAGCCGGAGCAGGAAAGTCTACTTTAACAGATAGTTTAAAAAACAGTAAAAAATTTGATTTTAGCCCTTCTATCAGTTTACCTAAGTTAGCAACATTGCATTGGCAATTTGCTTATGGATTGAAGCATATTATACCTCTGTTATTTTATTCCAAAAAGGGTTATCTTTTGCAAAATATAAAGCTGATTTTGCATATGAATTCAATGCTTAAAACACTTAAAAAGTCTGAGTTTAAAAATATTAAATTATTTGATCAAGGTATCATTTATCAATATGCGTCTTATTGCTATTTTGGATTTAATATAAATGGTAGAAGTTATTTAGATGACGTGTTTGAAAAAACTGTAAAAGAATACTTATGCATTGTGAATAGTATCATTTATTTAAAAGTTAATGATGAAATAGCGTTAAAGCGCGTTGCAACAAGAAAAAGCTACCATATGCTCAACGAATTTAGTGAACTGGAAATACTAGATTTTATTTCTTATTATTCAAATTATTACGAACAGGTTGTAGAACTAGCTAATAAATATGATGTTTCAGTAATAGAGATTCAAACATCAAATAAAACAGCACAAGAAGTACATTATGACGTACAACAAGCTTTAACTCGTATTTGTTGTCTATTAAACAATAAATAAAATTAACTAGTACTAAAGGTTTTTCAAACAAATGTGTGGTATTTCAGGAATAATTAATTCAAAAAAATTGAATGCTAAACGTGATATTGAGTTAATGGCAAAAGCTATTTTGTCTAGAGGGCCAGATTCTTTTGGTTTTTGGGCTAATGATGACCAAAACGTTCATTTAGCCCATCGACGCCTAGCTATTCAAGATTTAAGTGACGCTGGTCATCAACCAATGTGCTCAGCTTCACAGCGTTTTATATTAGTATTTAATGGTGAGCTTTATAATTTTTTAGCTATAAGAACAGAGCTTATTAACCTCGGTTATAAATTTAAAGGTCACTCTGATACTGAAGTGCTATTATATGCCTGTGAATACTGGGGGGTTAACAAGGCAATTCAACGATTTAAAGGAATGTTTGCATTTGCACTTTTTGATCAACTAGAAAATAAGATCTACTTAGCTAGAGACAGGCTAGGCGAAAAACCGTTATTTTATACAAGTAGCTGTGAGATATTAGCATTTTCATCTGAATTGAAATCATTTAACAACCTTAGTTTTTATAAAAAAACAACAAATAGGGCGAGTTTAGTCGATTTCCTCAAACACGGTTATACAAGAAATAATAATACGCTCTACGAAAATATTTTCAGATTAGAACCTGGTGAGATATTGACCTATGATATACCCACTGGAAATAAACAAATAGAGAAATATTGGGATAGTAAAACGGCCTATAAAAAAGGGAAATTAACTCCATTTCAAGGTGACGAGAATGATGCATTAATAGAACTAGAAAATTTGCTTAATAACTCTATTAGTGGACAAATGATTTCAGATGCACCTTTGGGCTCTTTTTTATCAGGAGGGATTGATTCGTCTCTAATTACAGCTTTAGCAAGTAAACAACATAATCAGAATCTTGATACATTTTCAATGGGCTTTGAAGACCCTGCTTATAACGAAGCTGATCATGCAAGAAAAATAGCCAATTATTTAGGGACTAATCATCACGAAATAACTATTTCAGAACAAGATTGTTTAAATATCGTGCCAACTTTGTTAAGTACATATTCAGAGCCGTTTTGTGATCCCTCAGCCATACCTACTATTTTATTATCTCAATTTGCAAAACAAAAAGTTACGGTTGCACTTTCTGGTGATGCTGGTGATGAACTTTTCTGGGGATATAATAGATATACGCGTACTCCAGGTTTATGGCAAAAATATAAAAGAAGTCCAGTTAGTCAGGCCGCAGCTTTTACTCTGCAAAAAAGATTTTCTATATTGTCTAACAAATTCCCAAAAGTAAGTAATAAAATTAACCGGTCAATTTACCTGTTAGGGAGCAAAACTCAGCTCGACTTGTACGACAATTTACGACATATATTTACTGATTTCGAATTAAGTGAACTGGTGCCTGAGCATAAAATAGTAATTGAAGAAAAAGTGGCTTTTGAAACTGATGAATTAGGCTTAATCCCGTTAACTGATATAAATGATTACTTAACCAATGATATATTAGTAAAGGTTGATCGTGCTGCCATGGCCGCGAGTTTGGAAACAAGAATCCCACTTTTAGATCATCAGTTGCTTGAGTTTTCTTTTACGTTACCCGACCATTTGAAAATTAAAGAAGGCAATAAAAAGTACCTACTAAAAAAATTATTAGCCCAACATGTACCAACTAAGTTCACTGATAGGCCTAAAAAAGGCTTTAGTGTTCCATTAGCAGAATGGTTACGTTCGGTATTAAAAGACTGGGCACATGATATTATTAACAAAGGAAGAAAGAATAACTCATTGCAGCTAAATTTTGATTATGTTGATAGGCTATTTTCTACTCATAGTTTAGGTTTAAGTGATAATACGAATAAACTATGGTGTATTCTTATGTTAATTGAGTTCGATTGTAGCTGATGAAGTTCATCCTTATTTTACAATTATTTTCGTGTTTATTTTTAACTGTTTTATTTATGCCTGAAAGTAAGAATAGCACGATTAATCAAGATGTTATGCTGTACCAGTTATTGTTGGTTTTATTTGCGATAGCTATTCACTTTCTTATTCATAAAAGCAATAAAAATTATGCTAGATTTGATGTTTTCTTCCTTCTAGGTTTCTTTGTTGTAAATTTTCAATGGGCTTCAATGATTGTCTTCAGTGATATTGATCTTGATACGGTGTCAAAATTTTTTACTAAAGGAAATTTGTTGAATTATTCAGTTTGGTTATCATCGGTTGTAATTATTGGTTGGCTTTGTGGCTTTAATATAAGTTGCTTTAATCGTAATATTGTTTTTGAAAAACATTTAGAACACCCTAGTCAAAGGTTGAAATTGAAACGTATTTCTAATTATGCATGTTATATGACGAGTCTATTATTTGTACTCTTTATATTAACCGTTGGTAGGGAATTTTTGAGTGGTACATATAGAGGGAATGCAAACTGGGAGGGTATTTCAATATATGTATATACTTTTTTAGAAAGTTTTATGGCTCTTTCAACAGCTTTAGTTATCTATTCGAGGAGAAATCAAAGCTATAAATCTATTTTTTCTTTTGTTGTTTCGTTACCTAAATTTTATTTGTTCCTCACGATGTCTTATATCTTGTTTTTTTTATTGCTTGGGGATAGAGGTCCTGCGATTTCCGTATGTCTTATAGGTGGGATTTTATATGGAACATATATAAATGCAATTAATTTTAAGACATTGGCAACAGCAGTTATTTGTGGAGCAATTATTATGTTAATTATAGGCAAAGGCCGAAATAATGATGGCAACATTGTCAGTGAAGGTGTTAATAATGCAGAAGTATCAAGTGCTTATGATTTTACTATGGAGCTGGCTACGAGCGCAAGAACCATACTTTATTCAATTGATATTGTAGATGAAGATGGTGTTACTTATGGCAAAACAATGTTGAGTAATCTATTAAGTGTTATTCCAATGGCACAATCACTTTATTTATATGCAACTGAGGATGATAAAACTGAGATCGCTTCTTCGACCTTATTGACATATAAAATAAAAGGTGGTTTTGATCATGGTGGAGTTGGTACTTCATTTGTTGCTGATATAAATATAGCTTTTGGATTAATAGGAATATTTATTTTGCCATTTATCCATGGAATTTTAATTGGAAAAGTATATGTTGGGATAACATGTGATAAAAACACTATTTTTCTAATTGTATACATAGTTTTAGCTTCTTTGTCTGTATACCTAGGGCGTGATGCTTTCTTCGGGCCTATTAGAGCTTGCGCTTGGTTATTATTTTCTTTCTTTATAGTCAAACAACTTAATGTCTTGTTGCACAAAAAAATTATCAAAGGTTAATATTTTGAAAATATGTTTCGTTATTCCATCTCTCAGCGGTGGCGGTGCCGAAAGGCAGCTTAAATATCTATCTTCTTATTTAATAAGTAAAGGAGTATTATTATCTATTATCTACAGGACTACTGGCCCTGAAGGTTCTGGTGCTATGATTAAAGGAGTGGAATACGTTCAACTTAAAGCTAAAAGCAATTATAGTATATTTGCTCTATTTGAGTTGTTTAATTTAATCCGGATCCGGAAACCCGACGTTGTGCAAACATGGATTATTCAAAGTGATGTGCTCGTTGGGTTGATTAAATTTATTTTAAGTTTTAAATGGGTCGTTCGAGAAGCAAATATAGGTAGTAATCATAAGGGGTTTATTAAAAAATCATTACGTGAGTTTCTACTGAAGAAAGCGAATATGGTGGTTGCCAATTCCCCATTAGGCTTTCAACATTGGAGCAGTTTAAGGGTAGCGAAATTAATTCTGAATGGCGTTTTTTCAGATAAAAGTACACAGAGTGTCGTATCTTCTACCCTCGATAATCATTTCGGCACTAAAAATATTTTGTATGTAGGTAGGTTAACTCCACATAAAAATGTACATTTGTTAATATCCTCTTTTGATAAAGCTAATTTTGATGATAGTTTTAAATTAATTATTTGTGGAGATGGTCCTCAACTCAAAGAACTTAAAGCGCAAGCTAAACAGTTGGGTTTAGCAAAAAGTATAATTTTTTTGGGATTTTTACCTAAAGAGCAAATTGATTATTTAATGCAACGAGTTGATCTTTTGTGTTTGGTTAGTGATTATGAAGGTATGCCAAATGTTGTCGTTGAGGCTATGCGTCATAAAACACCTGTACTATTG
>Ga0209292_1004692_pt1 | contig 14294 bp, 12 predicted proteins | sample GOMGulsemesocosm_2_FD_184634 | JGI IMG/M metagenome (GOLD analysis project Ga0209292, IMG submission 184634) | Methane-oxidizing microbial communities from mesocosms in the Gulf of Mexico - GOM9C Gulf of Mexico (SPAdes) (version 2) | ecosystem: Environmental > Aquatic > Marine > Cold seeps... | reverse complement strand
GAAGTAGATCGCCACTCCCTTATTGTAAAAGAAGATACCTAAAGCACATGATTGATTTAGATTTACAAATCGCTTGTGATGAATCCAACCTGCCTAATGAGCAGCAATTCACACAGTGGTTAAGCGCCGCACTAAACGATGTAAAGCCCGATGCTGAAGTCACAATTCGTATCGTTGAAGTACAAGAATCTCAAACATTAAATAGTGAATACCGTGGCAAAGACAAACCCACGAACGTTTTATCCTTCGAATTTGATGCGCCGCCCATGTTGGAATTAAATTTGCTTGGTGATTTGGTTATTTGTAAAGACATAATCGAACAAGAAGCTATCGAACAAGAAAAAGCACTCAATGATCACTGGGCACACATGGTCATTCACGGTGCACTTCATTTGTTAGGCATGGATCATATTGAGCCAGATCAAGCTATAGAGATGGAATCGTTAGAAAAGAAAATTTTAGCCACATTAGCGATTGACGACCCCTATCGTGACGACATATTATAATTTCAAATTTTGTAGGAAAAACAAACAACAATGAGCGAAGACAAACCTCCAAGTAGTCAAACAACTAATAAATCTTGGTTAGAACGTATCGGACAAATGTTCCAAGGCGAGCCACAAAGCCAAGAAGAATTAGTTGAATTTATTCAAGACGCGGGCGATCGAGCCTTAATCGATCAATACACCCAAGACATGATTCACGGCGTCCTTAACGTTTCTCGTAAACGTGTGAGAGACATCATGATCCCCCGCTCGCAAATGGTTGTTTTAGAAAAAAGTCATACCATTGAAAAAGCTATTGAGATTATTACTAAATCATCTCATTCACGCTTTCCGGTTATTTCAGAAGATAAAGATAATGTTGAAGGCATGCTGTTAGCCAAGGATATAATTCCTTTGACTCTTAGTAATGATATTGAGCATCAAATAATCAGCAATATTATCAGACCTTGTGTTATCGTACCTGAGAGTAAAAAAGTCGATATGCTGCTACGCGAGTTTCGTGCCAAACGTTATCATATGGCTGTTGTTGTCGATGAGTACGGCGGTGTATCTGGACTTGTTACCATCGAAGATATTTTAGAAGAAATTGTTGGTGAAATCGAAGATGAATCCGCTATTGATGAAACCATTACCGAAGACATTAAGAAAGTTGGTAAGCAAGTTTATTCCATTGCAGCGTTAACAACACTCGAAGATTTTAATCAATATTTTGATACCAAGTTTCATGAGTCTGAAGTTGATACTATTGGGGGGCTTATCACTAAACAATTTGGCCATTTACCTAGTAGTGGTGAAGATATCCAGCTTATGGACTATCAATTTAAAGTCATAAAAGCCGATTCTCGTCGTCTAATACAACTGCAAGTAAAAGTACCCACTACAGAATCACAAACTTAATGGATTAATGTTGTAAATGCCAATTCCAGTTTTTTTAAACGCCTTACATAGGCGTTTTTTTGTTATCAAAATATTTCTTGCCTGTTCTTTGGGCGCGCTTGCCCACTTGGGCTTTGCACCTTACAACCAACAATGGATTGTGCCTTTAGCTTTAATAGGGCTCTTTGCCTTATTGCAGAGTACATCAGAAAAATCACCTAAAAAACACTTCCATTTGGGATTAAGTTTTGGGTTTGGATTATTCATTGCTGGCCTACGCTGGGTTCATGTATCGTTAGAAAGTTATGGCGGCCTACCACTGATAGTGACTTTGTTACTCATGGTGCTGATGGCCTTATATTTAGCGCTTTATCCTGCATTAGCGTGTTATTTATTTGGACGTTTCAAACACGACTCTCCGTTGTTCAATGTCATCCTATTTAGCAGTGCATGGGTGACTACAGAATATTTTAGGGGTGTATTCTTAACAGGATTTCCTTGGCTATCCTTAGGCTACAGTCAAACACAAGGTCTATTTAGTCCCTTTGCTTCTGTATTTGGTGTGTTAGGCTTAACTGCGCTTCTTTGCTTATTAGCCACGTTAAGCTTTTATGCACTAGCACGTTCTAAATTGAGTATAGCGTTACTGCTAACTGTATTTATTGGCGCTCAATATATTACTAGCCAACCCGTACTCATTGAGCAAGAAGAGTCTGTTAATTTAGCATTAGTGCAAGGCAATATTACCCAGAGTGCTAAGTGGGATGCCAAGGCTATGTGGCCAACAATTACACGTTACATGGATTTGAGCCGTGAACACTTTGATAGTGATGTCATTATTTGGCCAGAAGCCGCTATGCCAGCAGTGGAAGGATGGGTGAGTGATTATCTAAAGCTGATGGATTCATCGGCAAGTTTTAACGACAGCGCTATTATCACCGGCATCATCGGCCGTACACTTAAGAATAACTCAGAGCGTTCACTTCAGTCTCAATCTCCTTCACCCAAAACTCATGATTATTATAATGCCATTATGACCTTGGGTAATTCGGAGGATAGCCGTAACATCGAGGGGATTTATCAGACAAACCATCTTAATCGGTATTATAAACATCAGTTATTGCCTGTTGGTGAATTTGTGCCCTTTGAAGCAATATTACGTCCATTGGCCCCGTTATTTAATCTGCCCATGTCATCGTTTTCTAGGGGCCAATGGGCTCAAAATAATTTAACGGCGCGAGGATTTAAGTTTGCTCCAGCTATTTGCTATGAAATTGCCTTTGGGGATTTAGTTAGAGCGAATATGAAACCTGACACGAACTTTTTATTAACCATCTCAAACGATGCCTGGTTTGGTCAGTCCATCGGTCCTCATCAACATATGCAAATTGCACAAATGCGTGCAATTGAACTTGGCCGTCCCCTTATTCGCGTAACAAATACAGGGATAACAGCCGTAGTTAATACTGATGGAAGTATCGCTGATCAGTTACCACAGTTTAAAGAAGCCGTGTTGCGCGCTAATGTTAAAGTTGTCACTGGTGAAACTTTTTTCTATCGACACGGACAATCTCCTGTACTGATTCTATTTTTTAGTTTACTAATCATTACAGGTATCATCGGCCATAGAAATAAGAGGCTACGCCAAAAAATTGCTATACTACGTCAGCCCTATTCATTGCCTGATACTAATTTCCACTAAGGGTTAAAAGCGACTCGCCTAAATTGAGTGCCTTGACAATGATTACACGTTGTTAGGGCTTCAGGGTGATAAATGGCGATTGAACGAGAACAATTGGTACACAAAAATTGTCCTAAACCGACGACATCTCCAGCTTGGTATAAGCCATCGTGTTTAATATCCTCACTTAGCTCCAACCATTCAATCTGACATTTATCGCTAATGGCTAACGCCCATCGCCAAATTGTATTTTCAATCGCTAAATAATGTGGTGAGTTTTTAAAGGTCGGATTCTGGCGGTTACCTTTTATAAACTCTATTAGGTCGACTTTAAGCTGCCATTCAATCTCAAACAATTGTGCATCACTAATGTCACTTGAAAATCGATAACTGTTCATTCCTCTTGCAACAAGTTGCTCCAAGGTTTCTGTATTTTTGTGCACCAACCACCTACGTTGGAGGAATTCTAGCAACTTATGATAACCCGCTTTGAAAATGACTTTATCGTTAGACATATTCTACACTCCTACAATCAAGAAATATCTTGCCCTATATAAGCATAGAACGATTCTCACAGATTACACAAATTTCATTAACTATCGCAACAAACTATTGTTGCAACCAAGTAAGGGCTGTATCCTATGCGCTAATGATTTTTATATTGATGCGCTAATATATAGTGTCCTAGGTTAATTTAAATGCAAGAGCAGTACACTCCCTCACAGATCGAATCAAAGGCCCAAAAATTTTGGGTTGATACCAACACATTTAAAGCAGTCGAAACTAAAGATAAAGAAAAGTTCTATTGTTTATCAATGTTCCCTTACCCGAGTGGTCGTCTTCACATGGGACACGTGCGTAACTACACCATTGGTGATGTAGTTTCTCGTTATCAACGCATGCAAGGTAAAAACGTACTACAACCTATGGGTTGGGATGCATTTGGCTTACCCGCTGAAAATGCAGCAATCAATAACAAAACGGCGCCTGCTAAATGGACGTATGAAAATATTGATTATATGAACGATCAATTACGTGCCCTTGGTTTTGGTTACGATTGGGATCGCGAACTTGCCACTTGTAAACCTGACTATTATCGCTGGGAACAATGGTTTTTCACCGAGCTTTACAAAAAAGACATGGTTTACAAGAAAACCTCAGCCGTTAACTGGTGTCCCCATGACCAAACTGTATTAGCGAACGAACAAGTGATCGATGGCTGTTGTTGGCGCTGTGACACTGTAGTTGAACGTAAAGAAATACCCCAATGGTTTGTTCGCATCACCAAATACGCCCAAGAATTATTAGATGACTTGGACGAATTAGATGAGTGGCCTGAAAAAGTTAAAACGATGCAACGTAACTGGATTGGTCGCTCTGAAGGGTGTGACTTAAGTTTCGAACTCAAAGGTCGTGAAGAAAAATTAGAAGTGTACACTACACGCCCAGATACACTAATGGGTGTTACTTATGTGGGTATTGCTGCGCAGCATCCACTTGCACTAGAAGCGGCTAAAACAAATAGCGACATTGCTGCATTCATCGAAGAGTGTAAAACAACCAAAGTTGCAGAAGCTGACATGGCCACAATGGAAAAGAAAGGCATTGCAACACCATTTCTTGCCGTTCATCCATTAACTGGCCGTGAAGTACCGGTTTGGATTGCTAATTTTGTACTCGCCGATTACGGTTCAGGTGCTGTTATGGCCGTACCGGGTCACGATCAACGTGATTATGAGTTTGCCACTAAATATACATTGCCAATCGAAGCTGTAATCTGCCCTGCTGAATCTAACGCAGATGATGTTGATCTTAGTGAAGCCGCGTTCGTTGAAAAAGGTGTGTTATGTAACTCTGGCCCATTTGATGGGCTAACGTCAGAAGAAGCCCTTGATGCCATTGCTAAAGAATTAGAGTCACAAGGTAAAGGCGAAAAGACAGTGAACTACCGCCTGCGTGACTGGGGTGTTTCTCGTCAGCGTTATTGGGGTAGCCCAATACCTATGCTGCATTTAGAGAACGGTGACGTTGTGCCAGTTCCTGAGGAACAACTACCTGTTATCTTACCTGAAGATGTTGTGATGGACGGTATTAACTCACCTTTGAAGTCTGATAAAGAGTGGGCTAAAACGACTTACAACGGTCAACCTGCTATGCACGAGACTGATACCTTTGATACATTCATGGAATCTAGCTGGTATTACGCGCGCTACGCCTCACCGTGTAAAGATGCGATGTTAGACCCTGCGCAAGCGAACCACTGGCTACCTGTTGATCAATACATTGGCGGCATCGAACATGCTATTTTGCATTTATTATATGCACGTTTCTTCCACAAATTATTGCGCGATCAAGGCTTAGTTGATAGCAACGAACCGTTCAAAAAGTTATTAACGCAAGGGATGGTACTCTCTGATGCGTTTTATAAGTTTGATGAAAAAGGTACAAAACAATGGGTTTTACTTGATGATGTAGAAACACAAACCAATGAAAAAGGCCAAATTATTGGTGCTACTCAAAAATCAACTGGCGAGGTCATTGAACACGCCGGCATGAGCAAAATGTCAAAGTCTAAAAACAACGGTATTGACCCTCAAGTGATGATTGATAAATACGGTGCTGATACTGTACGTTTATTTATCATGTTTGCAGCGCCTGCTGAGCAAACTCTTGAATGGGTCGATTCTGCGGTTGAAGGTGCTAACCGCTTCCTTAAACGTGTTTGGCGTTTAGCTTACAATCACATCGAATTAGGCGCGACGCCGACCTTAAATGTCGGTTCGTTAAGCGACAACCAAAAAGCACTACGCCGTGAAGTACACAAAACAATTGCTAAAGTGTCAGATGATATTGGCCGTCGCCAAACATTTAACACAGCGATTGCAGCGGTGATGGAGCTGGTTAATCGTTTATACAAAGCACCTGTGAAGGATGATCAAGACAGAGCTATTATGGGCGAAGCCATTGAAGCGATTGTCAAAATGTTATCGCCAATAGCACCGCACATTTGCCATGAACTTCATAGTGCGCTCGGTCATAAAGATAACTTAGCCTTCGTAGATTGGCCATTAGTTGATGAGAGTGCTTTGGTAGAGCAATCTAAATTAATTATTGTTCAGGTCAATGGTAAATTACGCGCAAAACTGAGTGTAGCTCCTGATTTATCTAAAGATGATATAGAGAAGCTTGCCTTAGAAGATGCTGACGTATTACGCTTTACCGAAGGTAAAACAATACGTAAAGTCATTGTTATACCAGGTAAACTTGTAAATATCGTAGCGAGTTAATAACACGCAACCCTTCTAAAAGCGAGATGTAATCATCTCGCTTTTATCAATGTTAATCAAAATAACGAGGTTTCCATTGCCTTTTTCATTCAAAAAAATCAAACACTTTTTTATCATTTCTTTATTGAGCACATATATTTCTGGTTGCGGTTTTCATCTTGCCGGTAATTATCAGTTGCCAACATCTATGCAACAACTCAACTTTGACAGTAAAGATAAATACAATGAAATTTCACGACTTGTTAAAATATCGCTCATACAACAAGGCGTCAAGTTAACTCAACAGAGCGACACAACCATTTTACGATTGGGTCAAGAACGATTCGAACGCGGTACTTTATCACTATTCTCATCAGGCCAAGTGGCGGAATATGAGCTTATTTACACGTTAGAATATAGCGTGATTAAGCCCAATAACGATCCTAAATCGTTCGACATAATTATTCGCCGTGACTATTTGGATGACCCTCGCTCTGCGCAAGCAAAAAGCAGAGAACGTGAGCAATTGCTTAATGAGATAAGACAACAAGCCGCCAAATCAATTATGTCTCAATTAGCACAGTTCGACTAGATTATGCGTATTTATGTAAATCAACTAACACAATCACTGAGTAAGCTCTACCCCGTTTATTTAGTATTAGGTGATGAACCTCTACAAAAGATGCAATGCGTTGACGCCATTCGTCAATCCTGCGTATCACAAGGTTTTGATGAACGCATATCACTAACCCAAACTCCGCAGTTTAACTGGAATGAACTCAACAGCTCTGGTCAAAATTTATCCCTATTCTCGCAGCGCCAATTAATTGAGCTAGAATTAACCAGCCTCAAACCCGGGCAAGAAGGCAGTAAAGCGTTAACGCGTTTTTTAGCAGAGCAAAGCAGCGATACAATTTTGTTAATTCATGGCCCGAAAGCAGCCAGTGACACACAAAAGGCAAAATGGTTTAAAGCACTAGAAGCCAATGGTTTATACATTGCGGTTACTCAACCAGAGGGACACCATTTCACAGCGTGGCTAAAGCAAGATATTGCAAAAAAACAACTTAATGTTGATAACGATGCCCTGCAATTATTAGCGCAAATGTTTGAAGGGAATTTATTAGCCGCAAGTCAGGAACTAGAGAAACTCTCCCTGCAAGTTGGCCAACAACACATAGATACCAAAACGCTCAGGCAGCGTGTCACTAACCAATCAAAATTTAGTTTATTTGAATTACAAGATGCCTTATTGGCCGGGCAAACAGATAATGCGTTAAAAATACTAATCAGCCTACAGCGGGAAGAAATTGAACCTCAATTGTTGTACTGGGCCTTTAGCCGAGAACTTACCCTACTCGTCAATTTAAAAAATGCCAGTGTTAATCGGCAACCTCTTGCACCTGTGTTTCAACAAGCAAGAGTATGGGCTTCACGTCAAAAATTATTTGAACAAGCAATCCATCGCCTGTCACTACCTCAGCTTATTAATTGCGTTAATTTATTAGGCGAGCTAGAGCATTGTATAAAATTAGATTTTCGTTTACCGTGGGATCAAATCACGCAACTCACATTACATATAACCGGTGAATGTTAATGGCCTCACTACCCATAGGTATTTTTGGAGGCACATTTAACCCCGTGCATCATGGGCATTTACGCAGCGCCCTTGATATATGTGAGCATTTACAGCTGCAAGAAATATTGATGATGCCGACCTTTATGTCACCTCATAAGAGGCACAGCCATCAAGGTGATGATATTGACTATGTGAGCAATAATGCCCATCGATTATCTATGTTGCGAGCCGCTACCAAGCATTGTGAAAAACTGAGTGTAAGTGAGTTTGAATTAAATAACGCACAAGTGTCCTACACAGTTAATACCATTGCGCATTTTCGAACTAAATTTCCCAATACGCCATTATGTTTTTTAATGGGTATGGATTCTTTTGTCAATTTCACCCGTTGGCATCGTTGGCAAGACATACTCGTTGAGTGTCACTTAGTGGTTTCACAGCGTCCTGGTTATGCTATAAACGCCAATGATGAGATTAATGCCTTGCTGGCAACACACCAAACAAGTGACATTTCAGATTTACATGAAAGTCTTGGTGGTTCTATATACCTTCATCATGCACATCCTTTGAGCATCTCTTCATCGAGTATTAGACAATTAGTTCAAACACAAAAATCTATCACCTACTTAACCCCACCTAGTGTTGAGAATTACATTATCAAACACGCACTTTATCGCCCTTAATCAAGTATTCTGTTGCTAGCTCTAGAAAATATTGAAAGCCATTGATATCATGCGGCATAAATTTATTTTAATATTTAAGGTACCTATGGCTTCCCTACAAGAGCAACTATTAAAAGCTGGTTTAGCCAACAAACAATCAGCGAATCAAATCCGCAGTGAAAAGCGCAAGAAGAATAAAGCGGTTCGTAAAAAGCAAGCCGATCAAGATACGTCACTTCAAGATGATCTCAACGCGAAAAAACAGCAACAAGTTCAAAGTGACGCTCAAAAAAACCAAGTTATTAAACAAGCCCTTGATGAAAAATCTGAACAGGGTAAAGTAAAACAGATGGTTTTACAGCTTCAAATAAAAGACTTTGCAGGTGAACTAGAATACAACTATGTGTTAGAAGGTAAAGTTAAACGTCTTCTATTAGACGATATTAATCATAACGCGCTAGTAAAGGGCCGAATTTCCGTTTGTCACGTCGATGGTATTATTTATCTGTTGCCGACCCAGGCCGCTGCAAAAATTGCCTTAGTAGATGATAAATACCTCGTACTTCAAAATGACAACCAACCGACAGAAGTTGATGAAAATGATCCTTATGCTGACTTCCAGATCCCTGATGATCTAATGTGGTAAGCCACTGCCCTTATTAAAATCACGCTTTTATTATTAACTTTTTCTAGGTAAAAAATCTCCTAACTGTTAATGATAATCGCGTTTTAAAATTAATTAGTGCTCTTTGATTAATTTACAAGCGATTGATTACAAAGACAGTTGACATATTTTAGGACTTCTATATTATGCATCGTCAACGGAGAGGTGGCCGAGTGGCCGAAGGCGCTCCCCTGCTAAGGGAGTATGGGCTTTAAATCCCATCGAGGGTTCGAATCCCTCCTTCTCCGCCATTTTATTAAATCAATAATAAAATGGGAAATTGATGCGCGCATGTAGCTCAGCTGGATAGAGTACCTGGCTACGAACCAGGCGGTCGGAGGTTCGACTCCTTCCATGCGCGCCATTTTTCTTTACATTCCATTATTTCTCCTATCAATAAATATTCCTAAAACTTTACTCCTAAATAACCTGTATTATACCAATTTAGCAAAGTAATTGATCATTTTTAACGGCCTAAATAGATGATGCCTTCGTTATTTATTTTCTATGTAGAATAACTACATACGTAAATAAATGCCTTGTCCTAACCTATTTATTCTCGTAAAAAAGTAGAACACTTATATACCTAGATTGGTATTAATTCTCAGTGATCTAAAATTGTTTATATAATCATCCGTCATATATCAGAACATCCTTGTTCTTCTATTTTGACTACGCCAACAGTTAATTAATCTGGCTGATATATAAAAAGGTATCAGCTCGCGAGTTTAACTTGGTTTCTACCACTGTTTTTTGCTTGATATAGGGCAGTATCAGCACGCTCGACCAAACTCTCTAAAAGTTCATCCTTTGCTCGCTTAACAGCGATACCAAATGATGCTGTTACTGGTTCAATCCTTTTGCCAGTTCGCTTATTGCTAAATGATACTTTTTCCAGTTTTTGGCGAATATTTTCTGCAATGTAGGTTACTTTCTCAAGGGATAACTCAGGACATAATAAGGCAAACTCTTCACCACCAAACCTAACCGGCGTGACATTGTCTGGGCATTCTTTCTTTAATAGCTGACCAACAAATTGCAAAATCTGATCCCCCATCACATGGCCATGGGTATCATTGAATACTTTAAATTTATCAATGTCTATCATAACAATGGCTAATGGCAATTGCTCTTTTGAAAACTCTTCATAGATTGTTTCAAATACACGTCTATTACTTAAGCCAGTTAGCGCATCTGTCGTGGCTTGTATTTCACTCTTTTGTAACGCTTGTTTTAGCGCATCAATTTCACTTTGAGCACTCACGAGTTGTGACTGAAACGCGTCATTAGCATTGCATATGCCATTAGCATTAGCGCTCAATGCGTTTAGTTTGGTTGCTAAGTCATCATTTAAGCCAGAAGTCCCAATCTCCATTAAATTTTCTTTTAACGCATTTGAATATTTATTAGTTTGATTGACCGTTTCATCAATGTGGCTTGATAAATCTCCGACTAAATGTACAAGTGCTCTCTGAATTTCGGTATTGTTATGAGCGCTGTCATTATTTTTGGTAATGTGTTCTAGAAATAAAGTTTCACCGACATCCGCGGGACAAGTTCCATATCGTTTTACAGCATCTTCTAATGCGATATTTAACGCTGGAAATGAATTTGAAAAATAACTGTACCACAGAGTGTAATTGAGTGGATTGGGTACAATGTCGTGTTGGACCATTTTAGGGATTGCTAATCGAAGGTACTTAGCCGCTTGATTAGAATTTTCTGAAAATTTCAAATGTAGCCTCTACTATTCAGGATAACAACATGATTTAAAACTTAATAAAATCATTCCTTTGTTTGTATTCTAGTGTACTGATAGTGCCCGCCCAAGCAACCAACGTAAGTACTGTTTATTCCCAACGAATAGTACAAAAGTACCATTAAAGTGACGAGGTTCACACATTTATCAATAAACCCTGCTCGTAAAACTTTTAATTGCTCAATATTGCTATTTTCAAACACCAGCTTACCTATTAGACCATGGTCTAATTCACCTTTAATCCCCTTTTTCTATTTATTAACATTACTGTTACAACCCATTGTATATGCGCTTTCTATCGTTATTCACTAAGTAATATTTCGCACGTTTATATACGCTATAGACTAAGGTCGGGATTTCACAATATAACTGACTTGCTAGATTAGTTTTCGTCACTCCAACATAACTATTAAACAAAAGGGGGCAGTTATATGAGTTTCAAAGACAAAGGACAAGCAGAAGGTTATTGGAAAGAAAACCTTAAGATTATGTTCAAACTATTGGCAGTTTGGTTTGTTGTATCTTACGGATGCGGCATTTTATTTATTGAACAATTGAATCAGATTACATTCATGGGGTTTAAATTAGGTTTTTGGTTTGCCCAACAAGGTGCAATGTATGTCTTTATTGCCTTGATTTTCATCTACGTAAAACAGATGAACAATCTTGATAAAAAATATAACGTAGAAGAATAGGAGCAATAAAATGGATGTACAAACATTAACCTATATAATCGTTGGTTTCACCTTCGCTGTATATATTGGTATTGCAATTTGGGCCCGTGCTGGCTCAACAAAAGAGTTTTATGTAGCCGGTGGTGGAGTTCCTCCATTGTTAAACGGCATGGCTACTGCGGCCGATTGGATGTCGGCTGCGTCATTTATTTCACTCGCTGGTATCGTTTCATTCACCGGTTCTGACGGCTTAGTTTACCTGTTAGGTTGGACCGGTGGTTATGTATTGCTGGCCTTGTGTATGGTGCCTTACTTAAGAAAGTTCGGTAAGTTTACTGTGCCTGACTTTATTGGCGATCGTTATTATTCAAGTACCGCACGTATTGTGGCTGTTATTTGTGCAATCTTCATTTGTTTTACTTATATCGCCGGTCAAATGCGTGGTGTAGGTGTTGTTTTCTCGCGCTTCTTAGAAGTAGAGATTGAAACAGGCGTTGTTATTGGTATGGCCGTTGTGTTCTTCTACGCTGTTTTAGGTGGAATGAAGGGTATTACCTATACACAGGTTGCTCAATATTGTGTGCTTATTTTTGCCTTCATGGTGCCAGCTATCTTCATCTCTGTAATGATGACGGGTAACGTGATACCGCAACTTGGTTTTGGCAGCGAGATGCTAGACGGTTCTGGTTACTTACTTGATAAATTAGATGGTTTATCTGAAGAACTCGGATTTGGCGCTTATACCGAAGGGAAAAAATCCACCCTCGATGTATTTTGTATCACTGGTGCCTTAATGATTGGTACCGCTGGCTTACCGCATGTCATCGTTCGTTTCTTTACGGTGCCTAAAGTAAAAGACGCACGTATTTCAGCAGGTTGGGCATTAGTATTCATCGGTATCATGTATACAACGATTCCTGCACTTTCATCTTTTGCTCGTGTAAATATGATTGAGACTATCAACGGTCCAGTTGTTCAAATGGAAGACGGCAGTAAGGTGTATGGACAGGGTACGTCATATGAAGATGCACCAAGTTGGATTAAAAACTGGGAAAAGACAGGTCTAATTGCCTTTGATGATAAAAATGGTGATGGAAAAATGTTCTACTCAGGTGATGAGCGCAACGAAATGAAAATTGACCGCGACATCATGGTGCTTGCTAATCCTGAAATTGCTAACTTACCAGCATGGATTATTGCCCTTGTAGCTGCCGGAGGCTTGGCTGCAGCGCTCTCAACATCTGCAGGTTTACTATTAGTGATATCAACGTCGGTGTCTCATGATTTAATGAAGAAAACGCTAACGCCTGATATTTCAGATAAGAAAGAGTTAATGTGGGCACGTGGCGCTGCCGCTGTAGGTATTGTATTTGCAGGTTACTTTGGTATTAACCCACCAGGCTTTGTGGCCGCAGTTGTTGCCATAGCCTTTGGTTTGGCCGCATCATCACTCTTCCCTGCTATTATTATGGGGATCTTTAGCAAGAAAATGAATAAGGAAGGTGCCATTGCAGGGATGATTGCAGGTTTACTGTTTACTGCAATTTACATTATCTATTTCAAGTTTGTGAATCCTGCAAGCAACACGCCTGACAACTGGATGTTTGGGATATCACCAGAAGGCATCGGTACTATCGGTATGTTAGTTAACTTCGCAACTGCAGCTGTTGTCTGTAAGCTAACCAATGAAGTACCACAAGATGTACAGGATATGGTTGAGTCAATCCGTTTCCCCCGAGGGGCTGGTGAAGCGCACGATCATTAACCCTTAGCGTTAATAAGTATTTAAAAACTCCAGTGAGCAATCACTGGAGTTTTTTATTGCTTTCAATAATATTAGATGACTTGTGGATAATACTCAATTTACAAAATCGCGTTGATATAACATACAGGCATAAAAAAACCACTGACAACCATGCTATCAGTGGTTTTAGTATTAAATATTGGTAAATAATAATTCGGCGGCACCTGCCATAATAATCAATAACAAGCCGCTGAACAAAAGAAGCATAGCTCTATAAAGCATGCGCCTAAACCGCTGTTCATCATCCATGTCATTATGATTAGCCGATTGAAGCTAACCCTTTCATGTATGGACGAAGTACTTCAGGTACTGTCACAGTGCCGTCACTTTGTTGACAATTTTCTAAGATAGCAACCAACGTACGACCCACAGCCAAACCTGAACCGTTCAATGTATTAACCAGCTCTGGTTTATTTGTGTCTTTACTACGAAAACGAGCTTGCATACGGCGCGCTTGGAAATCACGCGTGTTGCTACACGATGATATTTCACGATAACAATCTTGTGTTGGTAACCACACTTCTAAATCGTAGGTCTTAGCGGCTGTAAAGCCCATATCGCCCGTACATAAAAGTACTTTACGATAAGGTAACTCTAATAATTGTAAAATTGTCTCAGCGTGACCCGTTAACTCTTCTAATGCATCATTTGATGTTTCAGGCTTAACAATTTGAACCATCTCAACTTTATCAAACTGATGTTGACGAATCAGCCCTTTAATATCACGACCGTAAGAACCCGCTTCACTTCTAAAGCACGGCGTATGAGCCGTAAACTTAAGGGGTAATGCTGCTTCATCAACAATTTCATCACGCATTAAATT